>JAEEGL013784142.1_pt1 | contig 24192 bp, 18 predicted proteins | sample 9134231 | NCBI WGS metagenome assembly JAEEGL01 (sample SAMN16246548, study PRJNA631951) | gut metagenome | biome: gut microbiome; feature: rumen; material: fiber-attached | host: Bos | place: Iran: Karaj | collected 2018-10
ACAACTAAATCAGCAAGATTCATCATCTCCTGCATATTATATATATATGGCAAAGCAACCGCATTTTTTATATCATCTATAGATATATTTTTTTCTTTAAATTCTTTCTTTACATCATCATAATTATTTTTTCCAACAGCCCAAATAATTTGGTATTTTTCATTTAAATTGTCCTCAATAATTCCACATAAAGCTTTATTAATACTCTGTGCTCCTTGGCTTCCACCAAATACAAGCACAACTGGTAGATTGTTATTTTTTAATCCAATTTCACTAATCTTTTCTTCTTTTTGTTTTGAATCATATTCTATCTTTTCTATTTTTACTGGATTTCCTGTTACAACAACCTTTTTAGCCTTTGGAATTCTCTTTTTAGCCTCTTGAAATCCTAAAAGAACTACTTCTGATGATTTAGAAATCATTTTAACTGCTACACCCGGGAAAGCATTACTTTCATGTAATACTATTGGAATTCTTAACTTTCTTGCAGCTTTTCCAACTGCTAAAGAAATATATCCTCCCATTCCAATAACAACATCAGCTTGCCATTCTTTTAATATCTTTTTAGCTTTTGAAACAGACGTCATAGTTTTATATAATCTTTTAAAATTCTCAAGGCTAAATTCTCTTCTAATTCCATATGCATCTATTTGTTTTAGCTCATATCCAGCACGTGGAACTAAATCATTTTCTAATCCTCTTGATGTACCTATAAATAATATTTCTGAATTTTTATCTTGTTTTTTTATTTCATTTGCTATCGCAATACCAGGATTAATGTGACCTCCTGTTCCTGCTGCAGCTATTACAACTCTCATTATATTTAATTCCTTTCATTGTCTTAGATCTTAGATGTAGAACGTGATATATTTAATAAAATTCCACATGATATAAGGAGTATAACTAATGCTGTTCCTCCATAACTAAAGAACGGAAGTGGCATACCTGTTGTTGGTATAGATGCTGTTACAACGGCTATGTTAATTATTACTTGTGTTCCAACTAGAGTTGTTATTCCAATTGCCATTAAACTTCCAAAGGTATCTTCGGCTCTCATAGAGATTATAATACCTCTCCAAACAAATATTGCAAATAATACTAATACAAAAGTACATCCCACAAATCCTAATTCTTCTGCTAAAATTGCAAAAATGAAATCGTTTTGTGGTTCTGGTATATATAAATACTTTTGTTTACTTTGACCTAATCCTACTCCAAATAATCCCCCTGATCCTATCGCATATAAACTTTGTATCATTTGGTATCCTGTACCAGATGCATCTGACCACGGATCAAAAAATGTTTTAATTCTGTCCATTCTAAAGTTTTCTGATGAACTTTCAGGTGATTTTTTAAGCATTGCAAGTGCACCTAAAGCAATGGCCATCGCTCCTGCTTCAAAAAAATACACCAGTCTTGTTCCTGCCATTAACATCATTACTGATGTTACTATTCCCATTACTAATGCAGCGCTTAAATGGTTTTGAATAAAATATAATATAGCAACAGGCCATATAAGCCAAAACATTGGAAACGCAAATCCCTTTTTAAAACTGCCTAAATCTTTTTTATGATCTGTTAAATATCCCGCATAAAAAATTATTAATCCTATTTTGGTAAATTCTGATGGTTGGAATTGTCCGTAAACCCGGTATCTTTATCCATCTTGTAGCACCATTTGTTGATTTACCAAGCGAAGGAACTAATACCAAAAGCAAAACTATAACAGATAGAAAATATATAATCCAATAATACTTTTTATAAAATCTATAATCTATTTTCGAAACAAATAGCATTATTAGAATTCCAATTACAGCAAAAAGAGCTTGCTTACCAAAATAATAATAACTATTATTATTTTCTACCAAAGAAGATGGAGCGCTTGCTGATAAAACCATTACAACTCCCAAGGCAAGAAGTAGCAATATATCTACTAACAATATATAATCTAATTTATTATTTAAGAAACTCGAAAATTTTCTTACCTTTTTCTTATTTGGCATGTACTTTAAATCCTCCGTGTTTTCTTATTTTATCTTTTTAGTATTTTGTATCTCTGTATCTTTTCTATTTTTTATATAACCATTAAACCTATAAAACATAATATAAATGTTACTAAACTAAAAACTGATACAACTGCATTTTCTTTCCATCCACTTAATTCAAAATGGTGATGTAATGGTGCCATTTTAAATACCCTGTTTCCTGTTCTCTTAAAATGTAACACCTGAATAATAACTGATAATGCTTCAAGTACAGGAACTATTGCTATAATTAATAGTAATAGTGGCATTTTTAAATAAATTGCCATTACAGCTATTCCTCCTCCAAGTAATAAAGATCCTGTATCTCCCATAAATATTTTAGCTGGGTTTAAATTAAATAGTAAGAATGCTAAACATATTCCTATCAATACTGTTCCAAGTATAACAACTTCTTTAACATTAAGTATAATTGCAATAACAGTTAAGCATGTAATTATAATTGTTGAAACACTTGTTGCTAAGCCATCTACACCATCTGTTAAATTAACAGCATTAGTTGTAGCAAGCATTACTAAAATTGTCAACGGTATATAAATCCACATATTTAAAGTAATATATTCTTTTACAAATGGTAAATATATATCTGTACCCATTTTTAAGTAATGTGTAACAAAAACTGTAAATCCAACAGCTATAATTAATAGTCCTAACATTTTCTTTGATGGACTTAATCCTTTTGTATTGTGTAAAACTGTTTTTTTGAAGTCATCAATAAAACCAATTAATCCAAATCCCAATGTGGGAATCGCCATTCCTAATAGATTAGTTGCAATTGCAGTTTCACCTTTTCTTACAAAATAGTCATAGAATAAAACTCCAATTATAAGTATAATTGATATTATAAAGCTAATTCCTCCCATAGTTGGAGTACCTTGCTTCTTTAAATGAGACTTTGGTCCATCATCTCTTTCATTTTGTCCTACTTTTCTTTTTCTAATAATTGGTACTAATATTGCTGTAATCAAAGCTTCAACAATAAAAGCAATTATTAGTATTTTAATTTGATATTTCATTTTTATTTTTCAATCCTTCCAATTTAATTCATTCATAAACAAAATATGTTTGAATTATATTTCTCCTTTGATAATTTGATTAACAATAATTCTTTCATCAAATGGATGTTTAACTCCATTAATTTCTTGATATGGTTCATGTCCTTTTCCGGCTAACAAAATCAAATCTTTTTTATTTGCCATATCTATTGCATATTTGATAGCTTCAATTCTATCTACTATACATACATATTTTCCTTTTGTCTTTTTTATTCCTTCTTCTATTTCTTTTACAATACTCTCTGGCTCTTCTGTTCTAGGATTGTCAGATGTAATAATTGTAAAGTCTGCAATTCTTCCAGAAATCTCTCCCATTTTTGGACGTTTTGTTGCATCTCTATCTCCTCCACATCCAAATACTGAAATAACTCTTCCTCTAGTATAACTCTTAACTGCTTGTAATATATTTTCTAAGCTCTCTGGTGAATGAGCATAGTCTATCATTATTGTTAAATCTTTACTGTTATCAACTAATTCTGATCTACCAGGAACTCTAACATTAGCAAGAGATTCTTTAATTTTTTCAGCATCACATCCAATTTTTGTAGCAACACATATTGCAGCCAAACTGTTGTAAACACTAAATCTTCCTGGTATACCAACTTTAACTCTTTCGTTTTTATCTCCAATTTTTACTTTAAAGTCAACATATGAATTTGTAATTGTAATATCTTTAGCTAATAAATTTGCAGAATTATCTATACCATATGTCTTAATATCACATTCAGGTAGCATTCTAGGAATCTTTGCTACGCGTAGGTCATCAACATTGACAAATCCATATTTACACATTTTCATTAGCTTTAATTTGCAATTAAAATAATCTTCCATATCCGGATGTTCTTTTGGGCTTATATGATCTTCTGAAAAATTTGTAAATAAGCCAATATAGAAATCACATCCTGCAACTCTATCAAGTTTTAAACTTTGTGAAGAAACTTCCATTACTGCTATTTGGCATCCATCTTCAACCATTTGGGCTAAGAATCTTTGAAGTTCTATACTTTCTGGTGTTGTTCTATCACTATCTTGTAATTTCTTTTCTCCACTATAAACAGCAATAGTTCCAATAAGACCAGTTTTATATCCCTGTTTTTGGAACATTTCTTTAATCATATATGTAGTTGTAGTTTTTCCTTTTGTTCCTGTAATACCTATCAATTTTAATTTTCTTGATGGATTATCATAAAAATTACAAGCACAAATAGCCATTGCATATCTTGCATTTGGAACAACAATTAAAGTTACATCATCTGGAAGTTTTATACTTTTTATATCAAAAGTATCATCAACTAATATTACTTTTGCTCCATTTTTAATCGCATCCCCAATATACTCTGTTCCATCTGCTGTAAAACCTTTTATTGCAAAAAACATTGATCCTTCTGTAACTTTTCTGGAATCTTTTTCAATGGAGGTAACTTCTCTATCTATTTCTCCTTTTGCTTTTATCCCATCAATACCTACAAGAATCTTTTTTAAATTCATTTATTCCTCCTATCAAAGCATAAATATTTTGCTTTCATATATAAATCATATCATAGTAATTGTAATTACAATAACTAATACCTTTCCATTAGATATTATATAATTAAAAATCAATTTTGTATAGTTTTTTTATATCATTTTGATTTAAATATCTCCATTCTCCTAATTGAAGATTTTTAACATCTAATTCACCAATTTTTCTTCTGTGTAAAGCTAGCACTCTCTTACCAATTGATTCGCACATTTTTCTTACTTCTCTGTTTTTACCTTCATGAATTGTGATTTGAATTCTTGATATATTTTTTTCTTCATTTGTCTTTAAAATTTTTACTTTAGCTTTACCAGATACATAATCATCTATTTTCACACCATCTTTTAATTTCTGTATATCTTCTTCATTCACAATTCCCTTAACAGTTACTGTATATGTTTTTTCTATCTCATTTTTTGGATGAGTAATCTTATATATAAAATCTCCATCATTAGTAAGTATCAACGCTCCAGATGTATACATATCTAATCTTCCAACAGGTAAAACCTTATCATTAGTCTTAATAAGATCTAATACTGTCGGCCTATCAAATTGATCTTTAACTGTTGTTACATATCCTATTGGTTTATTCAATAAAATATATACTTTCTTGTCTGTTAACTTTACTACTTTTTCATCAAATTCAACTATATCTACTTCTGGGTTAATTTTGGTTCCTAATTCTGTTACAACCTTATTATTTACTTTTACTCTACCTTGTAAGATATATTCCTCGCATTTTCTCCTAGCAGCTATTCCCGAATTTGCTAAAAATTTTTGTAATCTTTCTTCCATATTTTTCATTCCTTATTTAGATTATTTAAAACGTCTTGAAAATACTCTGGTAATTCCGCTTCTAAATGCATTGTTTTTTCTGTTATTGGATGTTTAAAATCCAAACTTTTTGCATGAAGCATTTGTCCTTTAATACCAAACTCATTCTTGCCATTTGAGTAAACTTCATCACCAATTACTGGATGCCCTATTTCAGCCATATGAACCCTTATTTGATGTGTTCTGCCAGTATCTATTTTAACATCCAATAATGTGCAATTTTGAAATCTTTTTATAACAGTAAAATGTGTTACTGCTTTTTTTCCATTTTTATTTACAGCCATTTTCTTTCTGTCTTTAGTACTTCTGGCAATTGGCATATCAATTGTCGCTTCATTTTCAGCAATAATTCCTCTTACAAGAGCGATATAGTGCTTTGATACTTCTCTATCCTGAATTTGTTTGCTCATATTAACATGTGCCATATCATTTTTGGCAATTATCATTATTCCTGATGTGTCTTTATCTAACCTATGTACTATACCTGGTCTCATCTCTCCACCTATTCCAGATAGAGAGCCTTTACACATTGCTAAAATTGCATTTACAAGTGTACCATCTGGATTGCCATTTGCTGGATGTACCACCATACCTTTTGGCTTATTTACAACCACAATGTCATTATCTTCATAAATAATAGGCACAGGAATATCCTGTGCTTTTAACTTTGGTTCAACAATTTCTAATTTTCCTATTTCAATAACATCTCCTATAGACACACTATAAGAAGGTTTCTGAATTTTTTTATTTACTAAAACAATACCCTCTTCAATCATTTTTTTTGCCATTGTTCTTGTAATGGTTTTGTCTATATCAGGTATTATTTTATCTAATCTTTCATTTTCAAATCTTTCATCTACTACTATATTTTGCAAATCTTTTTTCTCCTCAGATATTAGTTTAGAATTCTTAATTTACTATCTCATAAATTTTAAAGTATCCATCTTCATATATACTTCTATATTTGTCTGTTTCTTTTGAAATTAACATATTTAACTTTGATCTCTTATATAGAATAATGTGAGTAATATCATATTTTTCAAATGTTTCTCCATAGTATTTTTGTATATTAGATGTTTTTATATAATCTGTAAAAATATCTCTTCCATTAGGATAATCGTCTGTTTTATTAAATTCTGGTGTATATAAATCACAACGTGAATCTATGAAAACAGGAATATCTTTAAATAACAAATAACTTCCATAGTTATACTCATTAAACAATCTAATATTATCTAAATCAAGATTATTTTTTATATATTCAGCTGCATGTACTGGATAGTTGCTTTCATTTACAAACTTATCCCCTTTAATTGTCTCTCCTCTCATAATTACAAATAAAGTTAATAAAAACATCAGTGCAACAATACCTACAGGTTTTGTCATAATTCTTTGAAATTCAACTGCACCATTTTTATCATATTTTGCAAACAAATCCGATAATAATTTTGCAAGTACGAATCCACAGAAAATCAAGAACATAGACTCTTGTCGTCTTGTCATAAGCATTAATACTGTTAATCCTAAAAACATAAATAAATCTTTTAATCTAATTTTTGTATCTGTAAGTATTAGCACAGCTAAAATAGCAGCTAATCCAACCATTAAAGCTTTATGATTAATAAGAGTAAGAGGTAAATGCTCACTAATATTTTGGGTAGTATTTCCTTGCATAGTTCTTAACAAATATGTAAAAGGCATATCTTTGATTGGTGTTAAGAATCCAGTAAGTATACATATAACCATGATTAACACTAACCATTTAAATGCGTCTTCTTTAATCATACGAATCTTATATGGTTTTTCTCTTCTTTTCTCATTTCTTTCTTTAGCTCTTAATTCTTTTTCAGGAATTTTACTAATTATATCTTTTAGTATTTTAATCTTATTTTTGTACTTTTCTTTAAGTTCCGTTTTACTTGAGTCTAATTTTTTAAGCTTTAGTTCATATTTTTTTAGCTTTCTACCATATGTTATCTTCTGATCTGCATAGTAGAATGAAATAAAATCTAAATTTAAAATAAACTCAGCAAGATATGGTAAAAATAGAATATAGAAAAATGGCCAAACAGCACTATGAACATTTGCTATTATTAAGGCAATGAAAAATAGTCCAAAACCATATTTAATCTTTTTGGATTTTAAAAATCTTTCTATAAATAGTATTTCAAATTCAAACAAAATAAAGGTTACCAATTGTGCTCTTGCGGCAATATAGTCTTTTAGTAAATACATTGCACTTAATGTTATTATAAATGATATTAATCTATTCTTTGATATTTCAACACTTGTAAGATACATGACAACACCCATTAATGCTGACAGCAGTAATGTTGCAAAAAAGATGCCTTGCATTCCAAATGCATTATATACCAAATATGTAATAACATCATAAAGCCAATGAGGATAGAAATAAGGAAGTCCATCATGCCAAGAAAAAGGATCTTGCATATCTATTCCTCTATTTTGAATTATATGTTCTCCTATTTTAATTGTATAATATGTATCATTTTGTAATGTAATAGGAGTAAGCATCGCGCAAAAGATTATTATAATTACAATTGCTAATATAGAAAATTTAAGATTTACTGTTTTCTCTGTATCTTGTATTATATATTCTTTTTCTTCTTTTACTTGCTTTTCTTTTTTATCTTTTTTTATAATGCGTTTTTTCTCTTTATTTTCTTTTTTATTAATTTTATCTTGTTTCACTTCTATTTTCTCCTTGTTGATTTTATATAATCAAATTCTAGATATGAAGTACGCCTGTACAGAACAATACAATCATTGTAATATGTAATGCTAAACATATAGACACTCCAACAATTCCTGTAACAAATCCTGATTTACCATTTTTTCTTTTTGTGTTTCTCATTGCTTTTGAACCAAAAACAATTGCTAATACACCTGTTGGTATTGATATGTAAAAGAACACAAAAAAGACAATAGACAGGATTCCTAAAGTAAGTGCGCTTGTGGCAAATTTATTTTCTGCTTCCATTTTTTTATTCCTTTCTATTTTATAATCCTCTATTTAACATTTATTCCTTCGTTTTTCTATATTATACATTTAACATCTGCATTTGGCAAGAGAAAAAAAAAGAAGTTAGCTAAATATAAGCTAACTTCTTTAATAATTATTGATTTAATTGTTTAGCAACTTCTTCTGCAAAATTTTCTTCTCTTTTTTCAAGACCTTCGCCTCTTTCAAGTCTTGCAAATCTAACAACTTTTGCACCTTTTCCATTTAAAAGTTCTCCAACTTTCATATCAGTATTTTTAACAAAAGCTTGATCTACTAAACATATTTGCTCATAGAATTTTCCAACTCTACCTTGTACCATTTTTTCAGCTATTGCTTCAGGTTTTCCTTCATTCATAGCTTGTGCTTTTAGAATTGCCATTTCTTTTTCAACTCTATCACTTGGTACAGCTTCTCTATCAGTATATTCTGGTTTTGATGCAGCGATTTGTAAGCATATATCTTTTGCTAATTCAGCATCAGCACCTTCCATCTCAACTAATACACCAATTTTACCATTTCCATGGATGTATTTAGCTACTAAACCATTCGTTTCAAATCTTTCAAATCTTCTTATTGAAATATTTTCTCCAATTGTAGCAATTTTATCAACTAAAACATCGTTTACAGTTTTTGTTGAATCTTCTATAGATTTTTCAGCTAATAATGCTTCTACATCTGCTGGATTATTAACTGCAACTTGTTTTGTAATATCAGCAACAAATTTTTTGAACTCAGCATTTTGAGCAACGAAATCTGTTTCTGCATTTACTTCAACAACAGCTCCAACCTTTCCATCATCTGAAACATAAGCATCTACTAAACCTTCAGCTGCAATTCTTGAAGCTTTTTTAGCTGCTTTAAGAATTCCTCTTTCTCTTAAAAGCTCAATAGCTTTTTCCATATCTCCATCAGTTTCTGTTAGGACTTTTTTACAATCCATCATACCTGCATTTGTCTTTTCTCTTAATTCTTTTACTTGACTTGCTGTAATCATTATTTAATCCTCCTTCTGGGATTTCCCCTTACATTATTCTTCTGTTTCTTCTGCTTCTTCTTCAACTGCTTCGTCTTCTTCAGCATTTTCAACTACTTGTTCAATGCTTTCAGCTTCTTCGTTTTCAGCTGCTTCTGCTTGCTCATCTTCAACTGTAATGTCTTGAGCTTCACCTTGTCTTCCTTCTATAACTGCATTAGCCATAACGTCTGTAATTAATTTAACAGCTCTTATAGCATCATCATTCCCTGGAATAGCATAATCAACATCTTCTGGGTTGCAGTTTGTATCTACTAATCCAATAATTGGGATGTTTAATTTACGTGCTTCTAAAATTGCATTTCTTTCTTTTTTAGGATCAACTATGAACAATACTCCAGGTAAATCTTCCATGTTAGTAATTCCACCTAAGTTCTTTTCTAGTTTTTCCATTTCTTTCTTTAATAGAATAACTTCTTTTTTTGGTAATCTTTCAAATGTACCATCTTCTTGCATTGTTTTTAATTGATTTAATCTATCAATTCTTTTCTTGATAGTACCAAAGTTTGTTAGCATTCCTCCTAACCATCTTTGGTTAACGTAGTACATACCACTCTTTTCTGCTGCTTCTTTTACACAATCTTGTGCTTGTTTTTTAGTTCCAACAAATAGAACTGTTTTTCCTTCTTCAGCTTGATCTTTCAAAAAGCTGTAAGCTTCATCGATTTTCTTTGATGTTTTTTGTAAATCGATGATATGGATTCCATTTCTAGCTTGAAAAATATATTCAGCCATTCTAGGATCCCATCTTCTTGTTTGATGTCCAAAATGAACACCTGCTTCTAGTAATTGTTTCATTGCAACTACTGCCATAATTTTTTTCCTCCTTTTAGTTTACCCTCCATAGAGTATCAACATTTAAAAGAGCTTTTACATTTGTATTATTTTTATTTAATATAAAAGCACTTCCTTTAAACTAGCTCTATGTGCGTATTTTTAATAACGGGACTATTATATCAAAAAAACACTTGTAATGCAAGTGTTTTTTTACTTTTTTTATTTAATTTTTTATATTTATGCGCTATTTAAAATAAATTTTTAGGAAATTCTACTTTAGTTAATTGGATTGGGTTTTTATTAATAAAGCATTGTTTTTTTATATTATTTTCAAAATATTCTTTCTCTTCTTTATTTTTTGTTAATAATACACATGAATAAGCAAATTGATTCATTTCACTAACAACATCTTCTAAGTTTTCTTCTTCTCCAAATATTTCTATTTCTAAAAGATTCTCCATACATATATCATATATGCTTCTGTTTAGCTCTTCCAACTCATCTTCTCGACAATATAATTGGATATTATTATATGGAACAAATATAGGAGTCATTTCATTTTTTAGAAATTTAAAATATGTATTTTCATTTCCTACACAAACCAATTTATCTTCTGGCATTATTTGATTTTTTAAATCTTTAATTGTTAATAAACTTTTTAGTTGAACACTCATTTTAATTCTTAATTCTTTAACAATATCATTGAATAATTCTACTAATACAGAATTAATTGCCAATCCGAACTCATCAGTAACAAGCACAATATCTCTTTGTTTTTTTATTGCTTCCATGAAAGTTATTATAGTTATGTATGGATGTCCATAATAAGAAATATAAATTTTGTTTTTATTTTGTTTTTCTATACAAAATGTTTCTTTTTCATATCCCCTTATTATATTGACAACATCTTCTTTTTGAAATTGTATGTTATTGTACTTCTTGTCAATTGTTTTTGCTTTTTCTATAAATTTCCAATATTCATTTAATTCTTTTAATACTTTATTTATAATTCTTTCCATTATTTATCCTCGTGTTCTTTTGCATTTTCCATTTCTTTTTGAAGCTCCTCTATTATAGGAGCAACTTCTGCCATTTTGTCTGCCTTATCTGGTGCTTCTCCCAATACGAATTCAGCAATATCATCACCCCACTGTGATGGATAGTGAACGATTCTTTCAAACTGATGTACTTTTTGAGAACTTACCAAATTAGTAAGATTTATTCTTTTTCCGTCATCACTCATAAACTTGCTTTTGTACTTTTCAAATTCTTCTGGTGTCATTCCAAAAGAAGCCTCTCCATATGAATCAACTGTTTTACCCTTTTTTGGTTTTAGCATTCTTTCGATTAACACTTTACCTCTTTTTTTGAATTTGATAATAAAGTGTCCATCACTTAATACTTCATAATCCATATCATCATCTAATTTACTTATTAATTGCCATCTTAATTTAGATGGAATAGGATTTTCTTTTTTATCATCTACTGGATCTGGTTTTGGACCTGGATGTTTCTTTCCTTTTTTTGATTCAGATTGAAGATTTTCAACACTCAATAATTGTATTAATTGATCAAAAATTTCACTATCTTCTTTATTTGAAAAGTTACCATATATAAAAGCATATCTTTCTTTTTCATCTTGCATTTGCAATAATCTTTTCTTTAAATCAGAAATTGAAATGATTTTTAGTTTATACATTGTACTAATATCTTTTGGTCTTAGATTTCCATCAAAAAACATTTTTAATATTAAATCTTTTCTGTTTTTTACACTTTCTAATGGAAAATCTATTTTGGTATATAACCATTCAATTTCTTCATCTGGAAGCATTTTTATAATTTCTTGTTTTGTTTCATCACTTATATAACCATCTCCACAAATTATCAATGCAAAACCAGAATAATTAGATTCTCTAATTTTTAAAACCTCTTCTGCAGAAAGATTTAGAATCTTTATATTTCTTTTATCGATTCTTGTAATATCAATTGTACCTTCTAATACTGATTCTCTTAAAATTGGTAATTCTCTTTTAGTTAAATAATATCCATCTGAGAATCTAGATAGATCTTCTACCATATCATTATATGAGTAGTTGACTGTATCTGGAGACAATTCACTCTTTCCAGCATTTTTTATTTTGGCACTTTTTGAAATTCTTTTTTCGAAAACTTTTAATGCTTTTTCAACAGCTTCAATTTCGAATTGTTTACCATAGCCACTGTCTAATAAACTAATATTAGTGTGTGCTATCATTAATAACAATGCATCAATATCAATTTCTTCACTATTAGCTTTTATTAATTCCATAAATATTCTTCTGTATTCTAGAGAATAATTATCCATGTCTTGCTTAACTTCTTCATCTTTTTCAATTGATTCCACTGTAGGAGCCTTGTTATATTTTTTCATTACTCTCATAACTTCTGGGCTGTTGTTTAAATGTTTATTCATCAAATCTTTTAGCATTTTTCCAACTTCTTCTTTACATATGGGTGGATTAAATAATTTTAAATAATCAACATTGCCTAATAACATTGCAAAATCCGAGCCATGAGATGAAAGTTCAGCTTCTATAGCTTCTATTTTTTCTAGGTTATTTCTTTTTTGTTTTTTACTTGATTCTCCCAAAACGAGCTTTCTTGAATTTAAATGAACGATTTTTCTTGGTAAATCAGGATTTTCTTCATCTGTATCATAATAATATATGTCCTTATTAATATCTGATAATAATCTTTGAGCATTCTTTATAAATCTATAACATTTTTCTCTTTCAGCTCTGTCCTGCTCTGGTATTTGTTCTAATTCAATCATCCTTGCATCTAAAGCTAACATTGCAAATGCTATTCTATCTGTAACAATTTCAGCTCTTTTTCTATCAGAAAAACCTTCTAATAATTGATCATCAACATTCTTGCTTTGCAATGCTTGTACAGACATATAATAAGTTACATCCTTAAGTGGCCCCACCAAATCTACCAATTCTTGTAGTGAAAGATTTTGTAACATTTTCTTTCCTTTTGAATTGTTCTTTTTACCTTTATTTTTACCATTTTTCGCCATGGAATAAACATCCTCCCAATTAATATAACTTTATCAATTTATATATTATATCTAAGTATTCTTACATTTTAATTTTAGCAATTTTATCTTGACTTTTCAATTTCTTCTCTTAGTTCCTCTAGCATATATTCAATTTCAAATTTTCTATTAGGATCTTGGATAGTATCAATTTGATATCCATTTACATGTTCAAGTACTTTTCTTCCCCAAGTTGTTGGAAAGTGTTCGATACTTTCTATTAGTCCTTTTTTACTTAATGCTACAAGAGCAGACCTGTCGACTTTTGAACTTGTAACAAAACCAGGTTTATAATAGTAATATTCATCTATAGTCATACCACGTGTTGCTACACCATATGAATCAACTTTTTTGCCTTTTTTCATTTTTCTCATTTGCTCAACTAAAACACGGTCAAGTGATGGATAAATATATGCTATATAACCATCTGGTAAAGATTCAATATGGAATCTTTTATCAAGAGATGATAAAAACTCCCATCTTAATTTTGAAGGAATTGGTTTTTCCTCTGGTCTTATAATAGGGTTAGGCACAATAGGTCTTGTTCCTGTTCCTGTATAAGAATGTGAATCTGTATAAGCTGCTAGTTGATTAACCAATATGTTAAATATAGGTTCAAAACCTTTTCCAGCAAAATTTCCATAAATGAACATATATTTATCTTCTTCTGTTGGAAGAGTATTTATATAATTTTCCAAGTCAGATATACTAATTGTACCATTATTGTATAATGATAATATGTTTTTTGCAGTTATTTTTCTCTCTTCTAGTAATTTCATTGCTTCATCATTTGTAAGATTTAATCCTGTTATATCTTTTATTAAGTATGCAGGAACACTTCCATCCAATACCAGCTCTTTTATTTCTTTGGCTAAAACCATTCCATTGTCATATAAGTCTATAATATCCCACATAGATATTTTTTTATCTCCTTGCTGACTTAAACGGAATAATTTAACTAAAACTTCTGAATCTAAAGACGCAACAGACCCCAACGAAACTAATCCCAAATTATACAGTTCTTCCAATTCTTTAGAAGTAATACCGTTTGGTTTATTCTTGCTTTTATTTTCTTCATATTCTTCAGCTCTATAGACAGCAAATTCATAGCTTTTTTCTTCAATTTCACTATCAAAATTGTCTCCTAAATTTGCTTTATATATATTGATTTTTCTTTTAAGTAATTCAATAGCTTTTTCTCTTTTTTCCACATCTTTTATTTTTATTATTTCTTCATATTCTGAAATTAGTTTCCAATAATCTATTTGAGGTAAAACTTCTTGCTCATCTTTACCTATTAATTCCATGCTTTCTTCAGGTAAATCACCTGTCATATATTTATCGACCAAGTCTTTTTTAGTTATTAATCCATATTTTAAAAGAAACTCAATTTGATCTTTTGAAAGTTCCTTTATATTTCTTTTCATTTCAGCTAATGCTTTATCAAAACCTGGACAGTTCTTACGTAGAGATGCCATTGTTGTTTCATCACATTCTTGATCAAGTTTTATAATATCTTCACTTGAAAACTCAATTTTAGATATAATTCTTTGATCTAATTGGCTTATTAATTGTGGGTTTTGTAAAATATTTTCTTTTACACTTTCGCAACATTTTTTTACAACTTCTGAAATAATTTCATGAATTGTAGCTGCATTAAGTCCTTGAATGTTTGTAGGAACTCCAAGTTCTTCTAATTGTTTTATTTCTTCTTCAGCAAAGTCTTCTGGTGTAAGTTTAGCATCTATTGTTTTTTTCTTTTGGACAATAGATAAAAGTCTTTCTAAGTCTTCTATAGTATCAAGCACTTTTCCACTTTGGAAATTTTCTTTGCATTCTAAAGCAATATCACACATATACCTATATAGATAACTTAATAATATGTGATTTTCATCCATACAATTATCTGGTCCATAGTTTTTTAATAAAATTTTTCTAAATTCTCCACAATAAATTGCTGTTTTCTCTACATCTGTTAACGGAGTTCCTGTCTTTTCTTCTTCTTCTCTTATCATGTAATTGGTATTTTCATTCACAATAGTATTAAATGCATTTCTTACTTCATCATCACCTATAAACTCATTTGTCATTGCTTGATTAGAATAAACAAAAATATCGTCTCTACCGTTAGTGTTAAACTCATTTTTAAAACCTTCTAAAATCGTAGCATCCAAATTTTCTGTTAAATCGTTGCTGAATCTCCATATTACATCACCATAAAATTTTCCATATTTATCATCCTTTAAAACCTTTATTAAGGTTTTGTTACTTGGAGGAAAAACTTCAAGAAGTTTTTTACATTCTAACATTCTAATTTTACAATTTATTATATCGGCTTCAGTATTGTCATCATTCTCATAAGAATCCATTAAATACATCAAAACAAGAATAAGATAGTCTCCCTTTCCTATCTCTCCACTCCTTATTAAGTCAATTACAGGAATATATTTTCCACTAGCTTCATCAACCATTATTTCTTCTGGTTGTCCAAATATATTATAAACTTCTTCAGCACTTACTTCATCAGGATCTTTTTTATAAAAATTAAGTTCTAGTACTTCCATAGGACTTAATTGTTTAACTTTTTTATAAACCATTTTTAAATCTTCTGGTGTATATTGGGGACTTTTTTTAAAAAGTTCTGGTCTATACAAACTATCAGAACCAATTCCCTGTGTACTCATTACTTCATTTATTAAATCCATTTTATCTTTTGGTAATTTATCCCTCGGAATTAAAAGAGGATTTTCATCTTTTTTACCCATATTCTCTCCTTATTATATATAATATAACTTATCTATACTATTATACCACTTTTTATGTAAATTGTAAAATATTTCCTTGATTTTTAGCGAAAAAAAGAGAAATTTAAAAATCAAATTTCTCTTTTTAAAATATTACCCTTTTCTAACTTCTCCAATTTTTGATAATCTCTCAATTATTTTCTCAAAAATCGCATTGATTTCATCATCTGTAAGAGTTCTGTCATTTGATCCAAAAGTTAATGAATATGCTATGCTAATTTTTTTATCATCTATACCCTTTCCTGTATAAACATCAAACACTTCGCTACTTACTAGTAAAGATCCTCCTGCCTTTTTTATCTCCTTTGCAATTTCGTCTGAAGATATATCTTTACTAACAACGATTGCTATATCTTTCTTTACTGAAGGATATTTTGATATTTCTTTATACTTCATTTTGCCTGTTTTCTTGTCAAGCAATTGATCAAGATTGATTTCCATTACAAATACTTCATCTTTACATATTTGAGGATGTATTCTTCCTATCATTCCAACAACATCATTATTAACAGAAATAAATGCTGTTTGACCAGGATGCATTTGCTCTGGTATATTATCTTTTACTACAAAGCTATATCTTCCTCCATATCCTAGATAATCTAGAATCTCTTCAGCAATTCCCTTTATTACGTAGAAATCAACTTTTTTCTTTTCTAGTCCTATAAAGTAATCACCTGTCATTAATGCTGATAGCATGTTTTCCTCTGAGAAAACATTATTAATACTATTAAATCTTTTTCCAATTTCGAAAATTGAAATATTTTTATTGTATCTTGCAACATTATATTCGTATGTTTTATATAATGATGGCAATATGCTATATCTTAATGTACTTCTATCTTCAGAAAGTGGTGCAAGTAAAGAAATTGTATCTACTTTGTCATTAGTAAAGTCTTTTGCTTCATCTTTGTGAACAAGAATATAAGTTAATGTTTCATTTAATCCTAAACTTACCATTTTATTTCTTATTTCTCTTGTTGTTCTATCTAGACTACCTCGTTTAATTGGTAATTCAGGAAGCTTTCCATCTATGTTGTCTACTCCATATATACGACCAACTTCTTCTATCAAATCTTCTTTAATAGATATATCTATTCTCCTTCTTGGTACAGATACAGTTATTACTCCGTCTTTCTTTTCTTCATATCCAAAGCCTAGTTTTCTAAATACATCTAATACATCTTTCATTGATATATTAGTTCCTAGTAAATTGTTAATATTTTCTAATGTAATATCAATCTTTCTATCGCTTAGATCTTCTTTGTTATATTCTGCTAATCCTCCAACAACAGTGGCATCTGCATATTTTTCTAACAAATTACAAGCTCTTTCAACAGCCATATAAGTTCTATTTGGATCTAATCCTTTTTCAAATCTGTTACTTGCTTCGCTTCTAACTATTTTATTAGATGTTTTTCTTACTTTTACTGAATCAAAAATAGCTGCTTCTATAATAATATTTTTTGTATTCTCTGTAATTTCGGTATCTAGTCCTCCCATAACACCAGCTAAACCAATTGCACGTTTTCCATCAGAAATAACAATGTCACCTTCTGTTAATTCTCTACTTATTTCATCAAGAGTTGTTAGATTTTCTCCGTCTTTTGCCATTCTAACTTCTAACATACCATCTAATTTATCTGCATCATAAAAGTGAAGTGGTTGACCAACTTCTAGCATCACATAGTTGCTAATATCAACAACATTATTAATTGGTCTAATATCTGAAGCAATTAGTCTATTTTTTATAAATGTTGGACTTTCTTTTATAGTAACGTTTTGAATTTTCTTTGCCAAAAACAATCTGCAATTTTCTGTATTAATAGCTAACTTAAATCCATCATTGATGTCTTCCTTAGTGTTTTTATGAGACAAATCAATATCTTTTACTTTTTTGTCATAAATTGCACCTGCTTCATAAGCCATACCTAATATACTTAATAGATCTCCTCTATTTGCAGTTAGATCAAAGTCAATTACTTCATCATCCATTTGCATATATGCTATTGGATCTTTTCCTACTGGAGCATCAGAAGGTAATTCATGTATTCCTTCTTTATCTTCTGGTTTAAGGAATTTACTATCTAGTCCTAATTCTGCAATAGAACATATCATTCCATTAGACTCAACTCCTCTTTTCATGCTTTTTGTAATTGTAATTCCTCCTGGTAGCTTTGCTCCCGGCAATGCAACGATAACTTTTAAACCTTTTCTAACATTAGGAGCTCCACATACAATTTGAAGTATTTCTGAGCCAACATCAACATTACATACATGTAGGTGATCTGAATCTGGATGCATTTGACATTCTTTTACTTCACCAATTATTAAGTTTGTAGCATTTAATAAGTTTTCTGCAGAATCATATTCGTTTCCAACTCTAGTCATATCTTCTGCAAGTGTTTTTACATCAACATCTATATCAACATAGTCTTTTAAAAAATTTGTACTTAACTTCATTTCATTCTCTCCTTTCTATACTATTTATCCATTCTGTCAAATTGAGATAAAAATCTAACATCATTTGTATATAAAAGTCTCATATCTGTAATTCCATATTTAAACATTGCTAATCTATCTAATCCGGTTCCAAATGCAAAGCCAGTATATTTATCTGGATCATATCCATTCATCTTTAAAACATTTGGATGTACCATTCCAGATCCTAGTACTTCTATCCAGCCAGTTTGTTTACACAAATTGCATCCTTTTCCTCCACATTTGAAACAGCTAACATCAACTTCATAAGATGGTTCTGTAAATGGGAAATAACTTGGCCTAAATCTCAATTTTGTATCTTCTCCTAGCATTTTTTTCATAAATACTTCAAGAGTTCCTTTTAAATCAGCAAATGATATATTCTCATCTATAACTAAACCTTCAACTTGATTGAATTGATGTGAATGTGTAGCATCATCTTCTTTTCTATATGTTTTTCCTAATGTTATAATTCTTATTGGAGTTTTTTCTTTGTTTGCCATCATTACTCTAGCTTGAACAGAAGATGTTTGAGTTCTTAATAAGTATTCATCAGTGATATAAAAACTATCTTGCATATCACGAGCTGGATGTCCTTTTGGTAGATTTAATCTTTCAAAACAATACTCATCAGTTTCTAATTCTGGACCAGAAACTACATCATATCCCATTGAAACGAATAAATCTTCTACTTCTTCTATTACTCTATTTAATGGATGTTTACTTCCTCTCACTATTTTAGTAGCAGGTAAAGTAACATCTATTTTCTCATTTTCAAGTTTGTTTTTTAGCTCAGCATCTTTAAACTCGTTTTCTTTTTTGGAAATCATTTTTTCTATATCTTCTCTTACTTGATTAACCATGTTTCCAATTTTAGGTCTTTCTTCTGCAGCTATTTTTCCCATTCCTCTTAGTATTTCCGTAAGCTCTCCCTTTTTTCCTAAAATTGAAGTTCTTAGATCATTTAGTTCTTGAGAATTTTTGATTTCTTCAATTTTTTCCTTTGCCTTTTCACTAATTCTTTCAATCTCTTCTTTCATAAAAATCATCCTTTCTTTGCTTATCAAAAAAGCACTCATCCTATACAATAGGACGAATGCTTAATATCCGTGGTACCACCTAAATTCATTAATAAAATATAATAATATAATAGTTAATTATTCTTTTATTAATCTCATTAAAGCTATAACGTTGCTAACGTATTTTCCTACTAAACAAATTTCAGAAAACATCCTCCAAAGTGAAATTTCCGTAAATAGTATATAATGGTTCTCAACTCTTCCATCTCTCTGTAATATATTTTTCTATTTCCGTACTTTGCTTTTTCATAGGACTTCTATGTTTTATATATTAACACTTTTTTTAAATAATGTCAAATTTCAATTTATCTGTTATTTAATATGACCTCAATTGCCTTTTTAAGTTGTACATCTTTATCTTCAGATGTCTCATATTTTCCAGTTTCATCTCTTGTCAATTCTATATCTTCATCAGGCATAATTCCCTTTTCATTTATCTCATTATGATTTGGAGTAAAATATTCCTCAGTTGTAATTTTTAATCCTGCTCCATTCTTTAATTTATATACTGTTTGAATTACACCTTTTCCATATGTTTTTTTACCAACAATAATTGCTCCATTATTTTCTTTTAAAGCAGCTGCCAATATTTCAGAGGCACTTGCTGTTCCTTGATTCACTAAAACAACTATATTCTTTTCATCAATTATTTTATCTTTTTTAGCCTTTGTTATTTCTTCTACTTCTTCTCTATTTTTAGTAATAAGGACAGTAGTATCAACAGGAACAAATAAATCTGCAATATTTGTAGCTTCATCTACTACACCTCCACCATTGCTTCTTAAATCTATAATTAGACCTTCTGCTCCATTTTCTTTTAACTCTTTATATTGTTTCTCAAATTCACTAGCTACCCCATCATCAAAAGAATCTACTTGGATATATCCTATATTATTATCTAACATTTTTGATGCAACGTGATCTACTGTTATTCTTCTTCTAGTAACAGATTTTGTAAGTTCTTCATTTTCTCTTAATACTGTAACTTCAACTTCTGTATTTTCAACTCCCTTTAATACTGATACTGCTTTTGATAGTTCTGCCCCCCTATATTCAACTCCATCAACCTTTGTTATAATATCTCCTTGTTGTAAACCTGCTTCAAGAGCTGGCGACTCTTTCATAACTCCAACAATCAGAATTGTATCATTTTCAGTGTCTTCTGTAACATAAACTCCTATACCAACATATTGCCCACTAGTTTCTTCTGTTAGACTGTCCATTTCTTCTTTTGTAAGATATGTAGTATAAGGATCTCCTAATCCCTCAAGATAACCTTTTTTTGCACCTTCTAACATTTTTTGGTCATCTATTTCACCGATAAATTTCATTTTAAGTATAGCTTTTAGTTCGGCAAAACTAGTTCCAGAGTCTTCTTGATTTTCTGCTTTTTCACTTGTGGTAATTATACTTTGTCCTGCACTTTTAATGCTATTAATCATAGCTGATGATGTAATTATATAAGTTATAAGAGAAGTTAGTATTATTAACATTATAACTTTATAAACACTGTGATTTTTTTTCTTTTCCATTTTTATTTTATCCTTTCTCTATATTGCTTTTAATTAATTTAAATCAATCTATTTTATTCATATTATTTATATATATTAATAAATAATATAATTAATCATTAATTAACAGTTCCATTTTGAATATTGTTAGAGTTTTCATTATTATTTAAATTGTCTTGTGTAGTATTCTCTGTTTGCTCATTTTGCATTTCATTTAAACTCTTTATTTCTCCATTTAAATATGGTACTGGATCTGTAGCTACACCGTCTTTTCTAATTTCAAAATGTAGATGTGGTCCTGTTGAGTTTCCAGTTGAGCCAACTTTCATAATAATGTCACCTTGTTTTACTGTTTGTCCTAATTGTGCAATAATTTCAGAACCATGTCCATAAAGAGATACTATTCCATTTCCATGACTAACCATTACGCAATTACCATAACCGCCCATCACATCAGCATATATAACAATTCCTTCTGCTGCAGCGACAACAGGCGCGCCGTATATTCCAGGTCCTGAAATATCCATTCCTGCATGATTTTTGTAAACACCTTGGATTGGATGTATTCTACCTCCAAATGGAGAAGTTACATATGTCCCTTCCATTGCCACAGGCCAGATCATTGCACCATCTGTATATTGAATCGAAAATGTTCCACCCCAATTAATAGCAGCAGCAATTTGTCTCTCTATCTCTGCTTGTTCTTCTTTATATTTTTCAATCTGCTCTTGTATTTCTCTCTCTTTGCTTGTTAATTTCATAGCATAGTTTTGCTGTATTTTTTTAGTGTTCTCAATTAAGATTTGTGTTTTAACTATTTCTTCTCTAGATACTCTTAAACTATTTTCTTGTTCAACTTGTTCTGCTTTTGTTCTCTCAATTTGTTTTTGAGTATCTTCCATTTCATCAAGAAGATTGTTGTCATACTCAATTAATTCACTCATTAAAAAGTAATTTGAGATAAATTCAATTATATTTTTTGATGATAGCAATAAATCTAAATATGTTGTATCTCCTGATTCATATAAAGCAACTACTTTCTTTTTTAGAATTTTATCCTTTTTATCATATCTTTCTTGAATTTCTTGTAATCTTTGATTAGTTGTATTTATTCTATTAGACAAATCAGAGATTTGTTGTTGTAATTGATTATACTGTGATTCATATTTATCTTGGGTATCCTGTAATTCCAACACCTTCTGAAGAGTAGATCCCATTTCACTTTGCACATATTCAAGTTGTGTATTTGTATTTTCAATCCTTGCATCAATTTCTGCTTTCTGTTCTTGCAGAGTTTTGTTTTCAGTTCCGTTGTCTTCCTCTTGAGTTTCTACATTGTTTTCATCTTCTATTTCCACAGAAAAAACACTTATAGAAAAAGAGATTATTATAGTGCAAATAATTAAAAATGCAATTATTCTCTTATTCATAAGTGTTTGTCCTCCATTCAATAATTAGTCTGCTAATGTATAGCCTCCAGGTAAATAATCTAATGGATCTAGCCAGTTATTTCCGAAAAAGCTTGATATTGAGTTAGCTTTTCTAATTTCGAAGTGTAAGTGAGGTCCTGTACTGCTACCAGCTCCAGGTGCTCCTCTTCTACCACCAGAAATAGCTATTGTTGAACCTTGGCTAACATATTGTCCATTACTTACTTTACTTACAGATAAATGTCCATATAATGTTACATATCCACCTCCATGGACAATCATTATATAGTTTCCATATCCATTTGCATCATATGCATTGTATGCATAACCTGAAGCAGATGCATATACGCTTTCGTAGTTTGCGCCAATATCTATTCCCTTATGCCATCTTCCCCATCTATATTTCATTCTAGATGTAACAACTCTATTATTACAAGGCCATATAAAAGTTCCATCAAATTTTAAACCTGCTAATCCGCCGCCATTATCATTTTTTGCATCTTCTTCTGCTCTTCTTAAAGCTTCTGCAAGTTCTGAATTAACTCTTGCCATAGCCTCATTGTATTTATCTATCTCATCTTGTTGAGCTTGCTCTTCTGCATTAAGTTTAGCAATTTCATTTTTTTTGCTTTCTTGTAAGCTTGTTAAAGTTCCATTTTTTATTTCTTGTTCTTTTTTAACTTCTTCAACTTTTGCTTTATCTTCTTCTAATTCTTTTTTATCTTTTTCTAATTGTTCTTTTTTATTTTCTAATTCATTAATAAGATTGGTATCAGCCTCAACTATTGTTTGAATTGCATGATATCCAGAGATAAAATCAATGATTCCAGTTGAGTTTAATAATACATCTAGAAAAGATACATCTCCGGCTTCATATAAAGCTACCATTCTTTCTCTTAGAAGTTTATTTTTTGCTTCAATTTCTCTTTCTTCTTTGGCAATTTCTTTATTCTTAGCTTCAACTTTTTCTTCTAATTCGTTTAATTCTTCTTTTAATCTAGCTAACTCATTTTGAACTTCAGATAACTGTTCAGTTATTTTTTCAAGTTCTGTTTTAGCAGTATTTTCTTCAGATTGAATATTTTTCAATCTATTTTTAGCTTCATTAATCTCTTGAGTTAACTTATTTTTTTCCTCCTGTTTATCAGAAACTTCAGATGCAAATGTAATAAAGCAAGAGCTTAAAGCAATTGTAATAACTACAAATAATGTTATTATTTTGAGCAATAAATCCTTTTTCATAAGTATTTTTCTCCTTTTTTTATTCCTTATTTATATTTACACTTTTAAGTATTTTCTCATTGAGAATGTACTTCCTATTACACCAATTCCTATTCCTAGAGCTACATATACAAATATTAACAAATTAAACATTGTACTAAATGATAACATTGTAATTCCACTGCTTTGTAATTGAATTGATTTTATTACTGATCCAGATACTAATGAATATAACAAAGCAATTAATGCAATTGAAATAATAGCTGCTATCATTCCAATTAATATACCTTCTATAATAAATGGCC
>JAEEGL014388128.1_pt1 | contig 24191 bp, 26 predicted proteins | sample 9134231 | NCBI WGS metagenome assembly JAEEGL01 (sample SAMN16246548, study PRJNA631951) | gut metagenome | biome: gut microbiome; feature: rumen; material: fiber-attached | host: Bos | place: Iran: Karaj | collected 2018-10
GGGGCCATCCTGATTGACGGAAATGATATCCGTGATGTAGAACTTGCAAGTCTGCGTACCCAGATGGGAATCATGACGCAGGACAATTATATTTTCAGCGGCACAATCCGTGAAAATATTATGTACGGCAAGCTGGATGCAACGGAAGAAGAAATGCTCGAAGCAAGCCGCGCCGTTCACGCCGACGACTTTATCCACGAGCTGCCGGATGGTTATGATACCAAACTGACAGCGCGCGGCGGCGAACTTTCGAACGGCCAGAGACAGCTGGTTGCGTTTGCGAGAACTATGCTTAGTAACCCACGCATCCTTATTCTGGACGAGGCTACCTCTAGTATTGATACTAAGACAGAGCTTCTTGTTCAGAAAGGAATTGCGAGTATGCTCAAGGGACGCACTAGTTTCGTAATCGCACACCGCCTTTCTACAATTCAGAATGCAGACCGCATTTTTGTAATTGATAAGGGAGGCATTGTCGAGAGCGGTTCACCTGCTGAACTCATGGCAAAGAAAGGCGCCTATTACGCTCTTCGCCAGGCTCAGTTCACATAAGCAAAAAAAATTATCCCAGTGGTTGAGTGATGCGAAGCATCGTATCGAAACCACCGGGAAAGGAATAAAAAAAATGAAAAAAGTTGTTTGGGAAGAAGGAAAAACCGATGAAGGAATTGGTGAATGGGTAATAATTCCTGTAGAAGATGTAGATGCTTATGCACAGCAATTTATGCAGTTCCATATGGCTTTGGTATGAAAGACGCACGGAACACCAGACAGACATTATCTATATCAGTTTTATTTGAAACTTGGAATACAGTCTGTATATAAAGGCTCAAAATATAACGATACCTGCATTTCTGAGATGTATGCTACACTTGAAAAAGAGTTCTAAAATAAGAATCGACCTGCAAGAATTAAAAAAAAGACGTTTTTGCAGGCCGAAATTCGCAGTAAAATTAACTGAAAATAGAAACTCAGCCTGTAAAATTAACAAAAAATGATTTTTTACAGGCCAGTTTCTGTTATTTTTATAGTTTTATTTGAGTTCCAGGCAAAAATCACAGTAAATCTGACCTGCAAAATCGCAAAAATACAATTTTTACAGGTCAAGAAATCATTTTTCCCTATTTTTCCAGAGAAAACGAGCCTGCAAAAAATCATAAATTAATATTTTGCAGGCCATAATTAATTTATTTACATCTAAACAGAAAAAGATTGACAGTTTTTTCCAGTATATTACAATAAAAAAAAGGAATTAAAAAATGACAAACATAATCATCAGCGACGACAAATCAAAATTTCCAATTGAACAAGCAATAGAGCTTTTGCATACCTCATATTGGGCTGCAACACGAGATCCCGAAGTTATTCGAAAATCGATTGAAAATTCAATTGTCTTTGGAGTATATAGCGAAGACACAAATTCTTTGATTGGAATGGCACGGATTATTACCGATTTTGTGACAACTTTTTACCTTGCCGATGTCATCATTGATGAAAAATATCGCGGTCAGGGAATTGGAAAAAAACTGCTTTCAACAATCATGTCTGACAACCGTTTTTCCTCCTTACTCGGAATTCTTGTTACCAGAGACGCTCACGGTTTATATGAGCACTTTGGCTTCAAAAGAGATTGTGAGCGCGCAATGACAAGAAGGTTATAAAAAATCAGAGGTAAAAAAATGCCGCACGTAACAATTAAATGTTTTCACGGAAGAACAGAAAGTCAGAAAAAACTTTGCGCAGAAAAAATCTCAGAAGTAATTGCCGAAACACTTGGCTGCAAACTGACCAGTGTTTCGGTTGCCATTAAAGATATCTCCGAAGACTCCTGGAAAGAAGAAGTCTGGGACAAAGAAATCAAAGCAGACAAAAACTATTTGTTCAAAGAACCAGGGTATTCCTGCGAATAAGATAAATAATTTTCTTTCTTTGAGTTATTAATTGGAGTTCTATCTCTATCTGAGTGATGACAAGCGGCTGCGGAGTTCGTAACAGCGGTTTTTGAGGTTGCGGACTTCGTTGAGGCTACTCATGATTTTGGCGGTCATGTAGACGTCGACGATGCCGCTGTCGAAAAAGAAGTCGGCAAAGGTGGCGAGGCCGCCTACATTCATGCTGTAATCTCCCGGCATGCTGATTCCGCCAAGAACACGGCGGAGTTCCTGCATCAGATAATTTACCCTATCCATTGAGCTTTTTGCATTATTTAGTTTTGAGTGTTTTATAAGATCTGTAATGAGGCCTCCACCAAGCACATCTAAAAAGCCCCAGTTGCGTGCAGATGCAAGCTGGCGTTCTGCCTGATCCAATTCTGAGATAAGCTGATCTGTGAGGTTTATTGCCTGATTTACCTGAAGTTCATTTGCCATAGTGAGGTCTCCTTAACTTAGTGTACAAAGTGTTTTCAACCACCGGTATATTTAAAATAACACTTTTTCTGATGAAATAAAACAAAAATATGATAAAATTGACATATGAATTTTGATGAACTTGTAAAAACTGCAATTGAAATGACTGGCAAATCTTATGCTCCATACTCTCATTTTCATGTAGGAGCTGCTCTTCTTGATAAATCTGGCAAAGTGTGGACTGGCTGTAATATTGAAAATGCCGCCTACGGTCCAAGCAACTGTGCAGAACGTACCGCTGTTTTTAAGGCTGTTAGTGAAGGTGCACGCGAGTTTGAAGCTATTGCCATAGCTGGCGGTCCGGAAGACGCAGACGGAAAGGTTGAAATTAAGGACTTCTGTCCGCCGTGCGGAGTTTGCCGTCAGGTGCTCAGCGAATTCTGCGACTGCGATTTTAAGATTGTTCTTGCAAACGGCAAGGGTGAGCAGAAGGTATTTACGCTGGGTGAACTGCTGCCGGAGAGCTTCAGTTTATAGGAAGTGGTTGTATTCTTTTCCGCCCAGCCATGTCGCTATAAGTTTATTATTTTTGTAAACGCATTTTAGCGAAAAGAACGGATGATTCTGCGCCAGAAAATCGTAGAAGATTTCGTCGGCCTGCCAGTGCGGAAGCTCCTTTAATTTTGCAATTGGAACCCACTCAAGTTCTCCTTCCGGGCAGGAAGTGTTGAGAACTCCGCCAAATTCCCGGACACGGAAAATGTGCATGAACTCGGTGTAGTACGGGGGCGTTGGGGGGGTGTCCCCTGCAGAGGGGGTAGCAGAAGACTGCGAAGCAGGCTGGAGCGAGGGGGAGGCCTCCCCCTCCTCGACATTACTCGCATCAACAAACGTAACGATGCCGCAATATTCGAGGTTGGCTGGCTGTACAGCAAGGCCGGTTTCTTCACGCACTTCGCGAATCACACAATCTTCGGGCGACTCCCCGTTTTCAAATTTGCCGCCTATTCCTATCCATTTATCTTTATTATAATCGTGTTCCTTTTTTGTACGGTGGAGCATGAGATAACAGCCGTCTTTTTCTATATAACAAAGCGTAGTATTTACAAGGGTTTTCATATTTTTATTTTAGCGATGCAAGGAAGGTCGGGCAAGTAAGAGGGCCATTGCAGGCTGTTTTTGTCAGAGGGGCTATTCAGTTTTCTTTTGAGTTCCTGTAATTCTATGGTATAATATATTGATTCATTTATGGGGGGATTAAATGACCACTCTTGTACAATTCATTGCTTCTAGAAGAATCAGACATGCTTACGGTTCCTCAGACAGAAAACGCGATGCAGGTCAGACTACTCCAGCTGATATTATTCGTTTTGATGATATTCTTTATGGCAACGATAAACGGCTCAAAAAATGGCAGCTGCTTGATGTTTACCGTCCTAAGGATGCGGTTGAAGCTGACGGTTCTCTTAAAAAGCTTCCTGTAATTATAAGTGTACATGGTGGAGCCTGGGTTTACGGCGATAAAGAAAGATATCAGTTTTACTGTATGAGGCTCGCGCAGCGCGGCTTTGCAGTAATTAATTTTTCTTACCGTCTTGCGCCTGAGGCTAAGTTTCCGTCTTCTATGCAAGATACTGAAGCGGTTTTTCAGTGGGCATGCAATAATGCACAGCAGTATGGTTTTGATACTGAAAACTTTTTTGCTGTCGGGGACTCTGCCGGCGGTCACCTTCTTTCCCTTTATACTGACGCAATCACAAATAAAGAATTCCAGAAAAATTTTGAGTTTATAAAAGACAAGCCTATGTCACTTCGTGGTGTTGCCCTGAACTGTGGAAAATACACACTTGATGACAATGACCCAAAATTCAAATTACTCAGAAGTGGTTACCTTCCAAAAGGAGGAACTGATGAGGAAGTTCAGCTGATTAATTCTGCTGCTCATGCTACAAAAGATTTTCCTCCAGCTTTTATTATGACTTGTGAAGGAGATTTCCTAAAAGATCAGGCTTATCTTATGAAAAAAGCACTTGATGCTGTGGGTGTTCACAATGAACTTCACTGTTATGGAACTTATGAAAAACCACTCTGGCATGTATTCCATTGTGATCCTAGATTACAGGAAGCTGTAATCTGTAATGATGATGAGTGTAATTTCTTTCGTTCTCTAATTTCAAAGTAATAAAAATCGTCTGCTGAGGTGTTAAATTAATATGAGGGTTTACTACGCAATTCTTTTTGCTATTTCTCTTTTGCTCGCTGCTCTTTATGCTGTAATCTGGCGCAAAAGATTTTCAGTTTTCATAACATTGATTTTTGCATTTGTTCCGGTTGCTAATCTTGGATATTATCTGATTGCTTCTTCCTCTTCGATTGGAGAAGCCATTATTGGAACAAAGATTGTTTATATTGGTGGATGCTACACTCACCTCTTTTTGATGTATGCCATTTTTCATTTGTGCAATCTGAATATTAAAAAGTGGGTTCGCATTCTTCTGTTTTTAATCACTACTACTATTTTCCTTTTTGTACTCACTATTGGCTCTTCAGATCTTTTCTACAAAGAAATCTCTGGAGAACTTATTAACGGAAGTTTTCTTCTTCACAGAAAATATGGCCCGGTTCATACCATTTATTATATACAGCTTGGTCTGTATATGCTTTTTACCCTGCTTTTAACCTGTTACGCTATCTATAAAAAGAATGAAGTTTCAAGACATAATCTCCACTACATGCTTGCCTGTGAAATTATTTCTATCTTTGTTTTCTACTTTGGTCGACTTCTAAAAATTCATATTGATCTGATTCCGTTTGCCTACATTTCATGTGAGGTGGTTCTTATTCTGATCAGCCGAAGAATTGTTCTTTATGATGTAACAGAAACTGTAATTGACACTATTGCCCTAAACGGAAAAACAGGTTTCGTTTCTTTTGATGACAGTTTTAATTATCTGGGAAGTAATCAGCTTGCCAAAGAGATTTATCCTGAACTTAAAAACTTAAAGGTTGATGATTCTGTACTTAAAGAAGAGTTCCTCAACAAAGAGATTATCAGTAATATCCGACAGTATATTGTAAATCCTAAAAAGAACAGTTTCTTTAAGACCTATAATGATAAGATTTATCAGGTTGATATTAATAAGCTTTTTGATGGTAAAGTAAATCGCGGTTACATTCTTTACATGCAGGATGACACTAAAGACCAGAAATATATTTCGCTTCTTAACGGCTTTAATGACAAACTTCGTGATGAAGTTACTCAGAAAACAGAACACATTGTTGAAATGCACGACAATCTGATTCTTGGAATGGCAACTATGGTTGAAAGCCGCGACAACTCTACAGGCGGGCATATTAAACGTACCAGCGAAGTTGTAAGTATTCTTATTAGTGAAATACAAAAAGATAAGAGTGTAAATCGTCTTCAGCTATCTGCTGAGTTCTGCCACAATATTATTAAGGCGGCTCCTATGCATGACCTTGGAAAAATTGCGGTTGATGATGCAGTTTTAAGAAAGCCTGGCCGTTTTACTGAGGAAGAATTTAATATAATGAAAACTCATGCGGCTGAAGGTGCTCGCATTGTTCATGAGATTCTGAAAGGTACTGATAATCTTGCTTTCCATCTGCTTGCAGAAAATGTTGCACATTATCATCATGAACGATGGGATGGCTCTGGATATCCAGAAGGTTTAAAGGGAGAAGAAATTCCTCTTGAGGCAAGAATTATGGCTGTTGCAGATGTTTATGATGCGCTTGTCAGCAAACGTGTTTATAAAGAAGCTATGAGTTTTGAAAAAGCAAATGCCATTATGATGGAAAGCTTTGGAAAGCATTTTGATAAGCAGCTTGAAAAATATTATCTTGCTGCAAAACCTAGACTTGTTGAATATTATTCAAAGAACGAATAAAGAAAACAGCAACTGATTATTGCCAGCTCTTTTTTACAATATTAATTATTTCTTCAAGTGACAGGCCCATTTCGCGGCAGGCTGTTACGTCTCGTGTAAGAAGTTCTGCTGCCGCTGTATTTCTTTTATCTGATATTTCATGATGTGCCAGTTCACAGACAAAGGTTCCGCGGCCTGGCGCTGTAGAAATAAACCCTTCTCTTTCCAGCTGTTCCCAGGCCTGCTTTACAGGAATTACACTAATACGAAGATTAACAGCAACTGTTCTTATAGGCGGAAGTTTTTCACCTGCAGCAACTTCGCCGTTCATTATCTGAGCGGCGATCTGCTCATAAATCTGAGTATAAATAGGTTTGTCTGATTTTGATGCAAGTACTATATCCATCTTTTATAAATCATATTTTTCAAACTGGCGGGCTGCACATCTGAATGTAATAATCCATGAGAGTACGTAAATTGCAATTCCACCTGCAAGAATTATGAGTTGTGGAAAAATAACCTGAGAATCGGTGCTTGTAAATAGGGCTCCTATTTTCGCAATCGCAGGAAGTTCTGTAATCTCGCCAGCCTTAAGTTTTCCTGTCATTGAATAATATGTCCATACTGGGAATTCACACAAAGCGTAGAATACAAAATATCCTACTGCTGCAAAAATAAATCTGAGGCCAGGCTTAAGTGGATCTTTATAAACATTACCAAGGAACATAAGATTGAATACAGCAAGCACGAGCATCTGAAGTGCAAAATAGCAGATTGTAAGACCTATCCCGGCCTTGTTTTCCGGATAGTTTACAAGAGTTCGGATTGGTAATGCGATAAGTGCTGAAAGAAATCCTAAGAACTCCAAAAATCCGCAATATAAGAAACGGGCTTTTACAACATCTATCTTTCTAACAGGAAGAAGTACTGTGTAAAGAATATCATGTGATGACTGGTTCAGCGCAAAGGTCATCATAATTCCCAGTGTCAGATAAAATGGACCTACATATAAAGGATAACTTGGAATAAAATACATACCAATACAGCAGATTGTCCATATCAATGTCTGAGTACTGTTTCCAAGCAGTAATTCTTTTTTAAAAAGCTTTAATGTCTGTGATTTCATTTTACTCTCCTTTCCCCTATCTTCGCTCAATGTGAATCATAATGTCTTCCAGAGTTGGTGAAGATATTTCCATTCCGGCTTTGTCGGCAAGTGCTTTGTCAGTTGTTTTCATAAGGCCTTCAAATCCAAGCTGATGTTTGTGAAGTCCAATGATTTTTGTTTCAAGATCAGATGTAAGCTGTTCTTTTGTTCCTGCTACACTGATATAGCTTTCGCGGAAAGAATCGCGGTCTGTACTTGCAAGGATTTTTCCCTGTTTGATATAGGTAATGTAATCTGCGCATTTTTCGAGGTCGCTTGTAATATGCGTAGAAAAAAGTATTGAGTGCGCGCCGTCCTCTATAAACTCCTGGAACAAAAGAACAAGGTCATCTCTTGCAGCCGGGTCGAGCCCGCTTGTCGGCTCATCAAGAATTAAAAGTTTTGGATTATGGCTCATAGCAACGGCAAGTGAATACTTTACCTTCATACCGGCAGAAAGCTGTTTGAACTTTTTATTCTGATCGATTTCGAAGCGGTCGCACAGCTTGTCATAAAGCTCTTCATTCCACTCATTATAAAAAGATTTTGTTACTTCGGTAATTTTTGAAATTTTTGATTCAGGATAAAAATCAACGCCACCAAAAACATAACCAACCTTATTTTTAATTTCGTTTTCATCCTTTGGCATTGAAAGTCCACAGAGCTGAATTTCACCGCCATCGTTTTTCATAAGATTGAGCATTGATTTTAGAGTTGTAGATTTACCGGCTCCGTTACGTCCGATAAATCCCATAATAAAACCTTCTTCCAGGGAAAAACTTACATCCTGTAATTTAAAGGTTTCAAAGTTTTTACACAGTCCCTTTACATCAATAAGATTCATTTAACATCTCCCGTATATATATGTGTATCAAGCCTTATATTGTGTATATTGTATATACACAATATAACACCCTGCGGAAGAATGTCAAGTTTTTATTAGGATTTAGAGAATCTTTTTAAGTGGTTTTCCAACAATTGAAATTACAGGTCCAAGCAGAAGTGACATTGCAATTGAACCTACAACAGAGCCTTGTATTCCACCGCTTAATTTTCCTGCTATTACACCAATGAGAACAGCAGATAAATCAAAAAGAATTCTTATGATAAAGAATGGAACTTTTGTTATCCAGCCGCTCAGGATATTTGGAATTGCATCGTAAGGCGCAACGCCCATCTGTGCATTCATATAAATTGAAGCGACTATTACAAACAGAAGCAAGGTGATTACAAAAATTGTAAGTTTTACAGGAAAGCTTCCATCATAAATAAACTGAGCAAAGCCAATGTTTTTCCAGATCCATCGGCAGATATCAATAACGTAACCAATGAGAAGCATGTTGGCTAAAGTACCAAAGCCTATCATCTGAGCTCCGAATATAAATGTAAAAACCAGCATAAGCCCATAAACCAGAACCTCAGTATTTCCAAGGCCCCAGTTTAAGGCTGTTGCAATATTTAAGTTCATAAAGCTTGCAGGGTCTGTACCCCAACCTACTTCTACAAGTATTGATACAAAAACACCCATCAGAATAACTGCAGGTAACATAAATGCCAGTCGTTTTCCAAAATTAGGTACTATAAACTGCTTAAAACTAAAATTCATCATTATCTCCAGAAAAAGTTCCGTCAGGCATTTTTATTTGCTCATCTTGTAGATTTCGAGCATATCTTCTTCTTTAAGGAATTTTGCAGAACCTTTTCCGCCATTTACTCCTACAGCGCATTTGTGTGCCATAAGCTTAAGGTCTTCTTCTGTTGCATTTACGCCAAGTTCACGAAGATTTGTAGGCATTTTAATTGCACGGTAGAAATCTTCCATTGCTTCAATTCCCTTAAGTGCAATCTCTTCATCTGTACCAGAATCTTCTACTCCCATAACGTTAATTGCATAACGCTTAAAACGTGGAAGGCAGTCTTTATAAACATAGCGTGCCCAGCTTCCCCAGATAGCGGCAAGACCAGCACCGTGAGCAACATCATAAAGTCCGCCAAGTTCGTGCTCAAGCTTATGTGTCATCCAGTCACCGCCGTCGTTTCCGCAGCCTGTAAGTCCGTTGTGTGAAAGGCTTCCTGCCCACATAACCTCAGCACGTGCATCATAATTTTTTGGATCTTTTACAAGAATCAAGGCATTCTTCTTTACTGTACGCAAAAGAGCTTCTGCCATTGTATCTGTAATTTCCATATTTCCGCCGTTTGTAAAATAGCGTTCCATTGTATGCATCATGATATCTGTACAGCCGCAGGCTGTCTGGTAATCAGGTAATGTCATTGTAAGTTCTGGATTCAAAATCGCAAAACGTGGACGTCCGAAATCACTTGAGTATCCGCGCTTAACAAGTCCTTCTTCTTTTGTAATTACAGAAGAATCGCTCATTTCACTTCCTGTTGCTGCAAGTGTAAGAATTACACCAATAGGCATAGAAGCCTTTGCTGTTCTCTTATAATCATAAAAATCCCAGACATCGCCTTCATTTTTCAATCCATAACCAATTGCTTTTACAGAATCGATTACACTACCACCGCCTACAGCAAGAAGAAAATCTACGCCTTCTTTTTTACAAAGTTCAATTCCATCATAAACAAGGCTTAAATGTGGATTTGGAACAGCACCGCCAAGCTTTACATATTTTATTCCTGCTTTATCGAGCTGATCAGTAACACGCTGCAAAAGTCCAGAACGAATAACGCTTCCTCCGCCGTAATGGATAAGAACCTTCTTACCTCCAAACTCCTGAATGAGCTCTGCTACTTTATCTTCAGTATTCTTACCAAATAAGACTTTTGTAGGTGTATAATATTTAAAATCGAACATATATCCTCCATTTGATTTTCATACTGTATTATAAGTTCTCTTACTCCTTAAGTATAGTACAGACTTCTATAGCAGTATTAAAAATCAGTATTAAAATCTTCTTCTTTGAAAAAGCCATGGTGATTACAATAAGCCAGCAGAAACTTTAACCTTCCTATTTTGAAACGTGCTTCTGCAGAACTTTCCGGATAAAGTTTTACAAACTGAACTCCGTTGTCGTACACCGCTGCAACAAAGGAAATATAATGTTCCTTTGTCATAGGATGTTCAATACTAACGTAATACTCATCTTCAATAATTTCGATTTTCATCTTATGTTCAGAATCCGGTACTTCAGACTCCAGTGGTGGAAGCGTAATTCCACAGCAGCTTACAACCGTTTCCCCTATTGATTGAATTACATTACCGCAAACAGGACAAGTGTAAAACTGAACTTTTTTCATATTGAAGTTTCTGTTTGTGTTCTGTACTTCACTACCAGAAAAAAGTTCAATTACAGAAATATCCAGAGCCTTTGCGAGCGGCTCCATAAGTGAAATATCCGGCAAACCGTGTCCGTTTTCCCATTTACTCACAGTTTTGTTACTCACAAAAATCTTTTGTGCAAGGTCATCCTGTGTCATACCTTTGTTTTCTCGAAGACGCTTAATCGCAGCGCCGGTTATATAGTTGTCCATAATAATCTCCTGTATAAGGCCATGCAGGCCAGGTATTAAAAACCACGCGTCGTTTTATGATTTTCAGATTATCACCAGAGGCTCCGCCATTCAACCTACGTTTCGTAGACTTTGTCTCTTGAAATAATATTTTAAATCTGCTACGTATATTTTAGTATTACAAAATAGAGGTGTATTTATGAAAAAGTTTTTATTTATCTTAATGTTGTTTTTTTCTGTAGCCGGGCTTTATGCTAATGACACATATTTTTTTATGTCCAGTGGCCAGCTGGTTCCAACTCAAGAATCTGATATTGAAGTTGAAATGCAGGAAGAAATAATCAATATCAAGCTTGAACATAATTATTATGAAGTTACTGTTGATTTCTTTTTTTATAATCTTGGTCCAGAAGTTGAGCTTGAAATTGGATTTCCTTTCTTTTGCGTCGGCATCGATGGTAATGGAACAATTTCAGATTTTAAATGCTGGACTAACGATGTAGAAACAAGTTTCACTGATTATCCATTTGAAAAAAAATGGGCTAATGATACAGAACTTGAAAATGCCTTTGTTCGAAAAATTACTTTTCCATCAAAGAAAATAACAAAAACAAAAATTACATATAAATCAACCTATGGAAGGTCTGCTCCTTCATATTTAATTGCAAAGTATTTGTATGGAACCGGTTCAAGCTGGAAAAACGCAATTGGAAAAATGACTGTAAGAATTCAAAATAATGATTTGTATTATTCTCCAAGATTTGTAAGACTTCCTGGTTCTTCTGAAATAAAAAGAATAAATGATAATACCTGGGAAGCAGTAATCACAAATATAGAGCCAGAAAAATATACGGATTCAATAACAATTGAAACTGGAAACATTTGGGGCGACGATGGTCCACGAGTTCTTCGTAAAGAAAGATATTTTGGCTGTAGAAGTCGTCTCACACAGCAGAATCTTTTCTGGTACACAAGTTCTCAATTACGTCTTATTCGAAATGCAATTTTTGCATTCCATGGATATCCATTCAAGTCCGAAGATTTAATTGATTTATTTATAAACGATATTTTTGACATGAGATGGTTTGGAAAAAATGATAATGGAAAATCAAATTATCCGCTGGATGAAAATTTCTCTAAATCTAAACTATCTGATATTGAAAAAGACAATATAAATTTACTTCAGGAAGAAGAAAACAAATTAAAGAAAATGAAATAAAATCATTTTGATATTTAAAATCCCCTGCAAGATGTTCACAGAAAATTAAGAACATCCATCTGATGAGCCACATGTTCAAACTCATCTAATGGAGGGCATGGAATATGTGGCTCATAGGCCCGGTCTGCAAACCAGGTGCACTGACTCGCCTTCATACCGGCATCGCGTGCACCGTAAAGTTCTCGTGAGCCACCATCTCCAACATAAAGACATTCTTCAGGGGTCACTCCCAGTCGTTCAATCATCCGTTGATACATTTCCGGAGCAGGTTTACAGATTCCCTGTTCATATGAAATAAGAGCGACATCAAAATATGGAAATAACCTGCTGTCTTTTATCATGTCTCTTTCATCAGAAAAAGTATTTGTGATAAGGCCAATTTTGATTCCGCGGGATTTCAGTTCATTCAGCAGCTGAAACGTTTCTTCCGGTATTGCATCAAAAGTATCTTTCAACGCAGCAAGTCTGTTGTTCACAATTGTAAGAACTTTTTCTTCTGAATAGATACCGATTTTTTTGAACACCTGAGTAAGTCCCTCTTCTATCGTTAGTTTTCCGATACTCCTGTCGTGCTCAATCAGATGCCATTCTTTTCTGTAATTTTCTATATCTGCAAAGCCAACATCTTTTGCAATATCTTCGCTAAAATAAGTGCGGCCTACAAACAACGTAACCAGAGTTTCAAACATATCAAAAACAACTGCTTTAATCATTTTTAAATTCCTTTATTTTACTATCGATATCTGATAAAGAAGTATATTACATATGCCCAGCCAAAAAGTCCGTGTATAATTGCCCAGAAAACTGATTTCCAGGTTACATAACTGATTACGATTGCAAGCGCTGAACCAAAAGAAATTCCCTTTTCGACTGTACGTTTTACAATCTTTTTTGAGCCATCTGGTCTGATTTCTGTTTCTTCAATAATTTCCTGTGCCATAATAAATCCTCCTTCTGATATTTATTATAACACAGGATATTACAAAAAAAGTTATCACATATCACGAAATGTAAAAAATTGTACACGAAATGCGTTTTATAATATTTTTCCCAACAAAACCAGGAATTTTTCGACTATAATAGTGTAATCGATTACATAGTTTCTGAGGTAATTCCAAAAGAAACAATTACTAAAAGTGGAGCCCGCGGTGGAAAACTTTATCACAGAAGATTTGATGGAAAAGACCTTTCTTTTTTGCTGGAAGAAGATTTCAGATAAAGAAGAGGCGCAGGATCTTGCACAGGAAATCATACTTGATGCCATGCTTATTCTGCGCAGTGGTAAGAAGATTGAAAACTTTTACGGTCTTTTCTGGAGAATTGCACACAACAAGGTTGTAGATTTTTACAGAAAAAAACGTCCTGTAAAATTCAGTCTTGATGATATGGAGAACAGTCTTCTTGGATTTGATAAATCTATTGGAGATTACATCAAACAGGAAGAACTGGATACTCTTTCAAAATCAATGGCACACCTTGCAAAGATTCACAGAGATATTCTTGTGCGTTTCTACATCAAAAATCAGAGTGTTAAAGAAATTGCCAGTGCCCTGAAACTCCCAACGGGAACAGTAACAAGCCGCTTATCTGACGCCCGTAGAAATCTTAAGGAGAATTTCGAAACTATGGAAAATCGGAATAAAAAAAATAAAAAGAAAAAACAGATTGTTGATTTTGAACTTGAGTTTTTTGGGAATGCGAACCAAGCCTGGATAGCAATTTCTTCTCTGATTGACAGACAGATTTTATTTGCCTGCCGCGAAAAAAGTCAGACGGCAAACCAGCTTGCGAACCTGCTTGAAATCCCTCTGCTCTTTATCGAAGACAATATTGAAAAACTTGTTCGGGCAAATGTTCTCTTTGAAGAAAAGAAGGGAAAGTACCTTACAGATTTTTCAATTTTACCAAAGTCTGTAATTCGAAAGGCAAAAGCAATTGACAATGAGATCTGCACTAAGCTGAAAATTACAGAGCGATTTTTTGAGGTTCTAACAAGCATGAAGCAGGATTTCCTCAAAGAAGATTTTTACGGAAATGATTTTGACTGGGAATATCTCCTGCCCTATTTTATCATCCGCTCAGACAGAGAGTTTGGAAAACAAACTGGCGGAGATTATCTTCGCGAAACATATGGCAAGGGTCTTCCAGACAGAATGTGGAGAGACTTTTATCTTACCGGTCAATATGAAGATGAGCCTGGAAAATCGACAAAGGAAACAGAAGAGCTTATTGGCCCTGGTTATAATTTTCAGATTTATACTATTCCAGAATATGGCCGCATTGAAGTTCACAATACAATCAACACAATGCATTACGAAAAAGATGGTCATTCTTACAGTCTTGATTTGGACCGCCTTTACTGGCTTAATGGCAGCAATGCAGGTCTCTATCTTGAGCTTATCAAAAATCCGAAAAAGTCTCTCAGCAAAAAAGAAGAAGTTCTTGTTGCAGATATGATGAACAACGGAGTACTTGAAAAAACATCAAAGGGCTATAAAGGAACTATTCCGGTTATAAGTTTTGCGCTTGTGGACAAGTGGTGCAAAATATGGCATGAAAAATTCAAAGAACTTTCAATTGAATTTTACGATGCACTTTACAAAGCAGAAGAAAAAATTGTTTTGCCTTATATCCGTCATGATCTTTTGTGGGCTTCATTCTGGCATCTCATTCCCGTTGGAGACAGAAAGAGTTTAGATTCCATGCTGATGCAGTATGCAATTGATAATGGTATGGTTCGTTTTGCAGAAGGCAAGAACTCTTCGTGCACTGCCATGGTTTTGCTTAAAGAATAAAGGAGATGTAAAAAATGAAAAAGATAAATAAACAGCTTTCGTATGCGCCAGCAGAATTCAGTATTTCATATTGCGGTTGGGCTTCTCCAGCGATGCGTGAGATGCACGGAATTTTCAGACAGCAACTTGCATTACTTTGTTATGATGAAGCAAAATCTATAGAAGAACTTTCGGAGGCACTGCAGACTCCACAGGAATATATTAAAGATGCGGTTGATTCTTTTTGTAATGTAAAGATGATGAAGAATATTGACGGAAAATATCTTACGATGTTCCCGATGCTAAGCCTGAAAAAAAATTATGAAGCCAGCAGTTTGTGTTACAAGATTTTTGCAAAGCACGAGATTCCAAAGAAAATCAACGACCTGCTTTTTTCTTTGAAAGATAAAATTACCGGCTTTGATTTTTACGGAAATAGTTTTGGACTTTCATACCTGAACTGGTTTTTATATACCGTTATCGACAACTGTATGATGACAGAATTCCGTTCTTACTATTCTGATAAAACTGATGAAGTCATAATGGGGATTAATGACTGGCGTACTAACAATTATGATTTTTCACTTTTAGCTTCGTATTATTATGCTGATGAAAAACTCGAAGATTATGATGATTATGAATACGCAGCACAGACTTCAACATATTACAATCATTATGGTGATATTGAGTATAACAATGTTTTTGATTTCAGTCCTTTCCCATGCAGTTTTGAAGAGTCGCATATTGGAATGGGAACTTCCGGGATGGGCCGTCATAATTATGTAACTTCGGACAATATCGCATTTTATCTGATGCTTGTAAAAGGAATAAAACGTAAGTTTACAGAAGACGAGAAAAAGTGGCTGGAAGATTTTGAAAAGCATGGAGTTGTTGTAAAGACTGCAGAAGGCTACAAGCCGATGATTCCGGTTTTCACCGATGAAGTCTTTAGAGAACTTAATAAAATTCTTACCAGAGCTGTGATTCCAATTGTAAAAGAAATTGCAGAAGCAGCTGACAAAACAATCGAAGAGATTCTGCTTCCTGAGATGCGGGGTGTCAAAGAAAGAATTGATCAGTTATATACCTTCTGGCTCTGTTCTTCCTTAAGTCCTAAAGCACAGCTTTACTGGTATGGTATGAATGTAGAAGGCCTAGAAATCCCGAAAGATTACAAGGCCTCTGCTGCTGGGTTGTACATCGTTACACCCTAACCCTCAAACATTTAAAAAAGTTAAAACTTAATTCTCAGGAAACGGATGAAATTAATCAGCGCGCGAAGGGCTTCGTCACACAAAACGGCAATGAATACACCAAGCATTCCAAGTTTGAAGACGAAAACACAAAGAGAGGAAAGTCCGATTACTCCAACAGTTCCCATAATCTGAGTAAAGAGCATCCACTTTGTGTCGCCGTAGCCGCGGATTCCGTTTCCTATAATTATGTTGCCAGACTTACCGAACAGGTTTGCAGCAACTAAGATGATGTAGATAACCGACATCTCAATTACTTCCTTGTCCGTAGTAAACAGGCTGAGCGTGAGTCGTGGGAAAATAGAAACAAAGATCAAAGCGAAAGCGGCAACGAGGAAAGCCCACTTCACCGAAGTCTTTACAACAGCCTTATAAAGCTTAAGGTCTTTTGCTCCGGTTGCTTCACCTGTAAGTGTAAGGGTACCGCTTCCAATGGCACCAATTACAACAACAAAGAGAATCTCAACTGTAAATACCATAGAGTAGATTCCGGCAGCCTTTTCGTTAATTGTATTAAGAATGCGGATGATACAAAGATTACCAACATTCCATAAGAGATCTTCACAGGCAGTAGGAATACCAAGCTTTATAGATTCAAAATAAGGTTTTATTTTTGCACCGAGAATTCTCTTGAGACCAGGACTCGTAAAGAACTTATCCTTTTTAGAAATTGTTATGTACAAAAGATAAATTGCACCAACATATTCTGCAATTGTAGTTCCAAGAGCTGCACCCGCAATTTCCATTCTAGGGAATCCGAACTTTCCGAAAATCAAAAGATAATCAAGAACGATATTCAAAACAGAACGGATAATACCATAAGCAACCAGCGGCTTAGTATAATTCGAAGTCTGGAAAACAACAGAGTAAGAAGCCCAGAGACCTATAATCAGATAAACAGGCGCATAAATTCTTGTATAAGTAACACAAGGTTTCATTACATTTTCTGAAACACCCATCAGTCTGAAAACAAGCGGACTGCAGAAAGTCCAGAATAAAAACAACAGCACAGGAATTACATTATGAAGTTTAATCATTGAAGCTGCGTAATCCTTTGCCTTTTCAATATCCTTTTCACCTACAGACTGGCTTATAAGAATTGAAGCTCCCATAGCCATAGAAAAAACAAAAGACATCGTAGTCCACATAGGAGCAGTTGCATTACCAACCGCACTCATATAAAGAATATCCATTCGTCCCAAAAAGATTCTATCAATGAACATCTGAACCTGTGCAATCAGATTGCTCAACATAATAGGCACAAAAATTTTAACTAATTTATTTTTATATTCAGTTTTAAAAAGCATTAAAAACTCCGTTGTGTGTTTATTTATTTAATATCCAAGTTTTCTGTCTACGAGATAATGCAAGGGTGCTCCATTTGTAAAGTTCTTAAGATCTTCACAGAACATCTGTACGTTCTTATCTCTTGTATATGGAAGTGTCATATTTCCAGCCACATGCGGAGTAATCAAAAGATTTTTGATTTTCCATAAACGGTTGTCTTTTGGAAGCGGCTCTGTCTGGAATACGTCGAGAGCAGCTCCGGCAAGATGACCAGATTCCAATGCATCTGCAAGAGCATCTTCATCTATAGCAGAACCTCGTCCAACATTTACAATATAAGCGCCTTCAGGAAGCATGGCAATTCTCTCACGTGAAAGAATACCACGGGTTTCTGCAGTTGCAGGAAGACTCATTGCAAGAAGATCTGTCTGTGGTAAAACTGAATCAAGTTCGCTTACAGGAAGAACTTTTTCGTAAACTGCTTCGCTACTTTTTCCGCTGCGACACACACCTGTTATGCTGGCCGGCTCAAAGGCAGCCGCACGTTTAGCAAAAGTTGTTCCGATATCACCAGTTCCAAGAACAGTAATTCTGCAGTCTTTGAGAGACTTCTGCGCACGAGGAGATTTCCATTCCCCCGCCCTCGTTTCTTCCATAAACTCATTAAGCCTTCTCATCATAACAAGAGAAACGGCTATCATATGTTCTGCAATTGAAACACCATAAGCACCGGCTGCATTTGTAAGAAGACAATCTTCATTTGCAAAATAACCAGGTGCCATAAGGGAATCTACGCCGGCCCATGGGACACAAAGCCATTTCAGATTTTTGCTTGTCTTTACAATTGAAGGTGCAAAGCCATAAATAATATCTGCATCGAAATTGCTCTGAGGAATTTCTGCTTCCGCTGTATAAAAGAAAACTTCGTGACCAAGTGTCACTGCAGTATTTTTTATGAGATCCAGATGCTTTTGTTCAAGCATATTATTGATTACAAGAATTTTCATTTGTACAATATTATAATAATTTCATAAAAACTCCTAGCAGTTTGAATTTGCAATTAGATAAATCTTGTGATAGTATTACTATCACTATGAACGTTATAGACAATATCAACAGACTCGCCGCTTATGGACTTAAGAGCGGACTTATTGAAAAAGATGATTTGATTTTTGTTAAAAACCAGCTTCTCGCTGCCCTCAATATTGACGGTTTTGAAACTCCTGAACAGGCAGCAGCTCTCCCACAGGTAGAGATTTCTGATCTTGAAGATATCCTTAAAAATCTTCTTGATTATGCAGTTGAACACAAACTTACTCAGGGAGACGGAATTGCTTCCCGCGATCTTTTTGATACAAAGCTTATGTCTATTCTCACAGACAGACCTTCAAACATCAGAGCGAAATTCAACAAGCTTTACGCAAAATCTCCAAAGGAAGCAACAGACTGGTTCTATAAATTCAGCCAGGACACAGATTACATTCGCCGCTACAGAATCTGCCGCGACGTAAAATGGATCAGCAAAACTGAATACGGCGACATGGATATTACCATAAATCTTTCAAAGCCGGAAAAAGATCCAAAGGCAATTGCAGCCGCTAAAAATGCAAAGACAGTCGGCTACCCAAGCTGTCTTCTCTGTAAAGAAAACGAAGGCTACACCGGCCGTCTTAATCATCCTGCCCGCAACAATCACAGAATTATTCCGCTTGAGCTTGCTGGTGAAAACTGGGGCTTTCAGTATTCTCCATATGTTTACTACAACGAGCACTGTATTGTTTTTAATCAGGAACACTCGCCTATGTGCATTTCAAGAAAGACCTTTGAGCGTCTTCTTGATTTTACAACAAAGTTCCCGCACTACACTCTTGGCAGTAACGCAGACCTTCCGATTGTAGGTGGTTCAATTCTTACTCATGATCATTTTCAGGGCGGGGCTTATAACTTCCCGATGGCAAAGGCTCCAATCCTTAAGCAGATTACAATTAAAGGTTTTGAAGATGTAGAAGCCGGAATTGTAAAATGGCCTATGTCTGTTCTCCGTATTAAGAGCGCAGATAAAAACCGCCTTGTTGAACTTGCAGACCACGTACTTGGAGCATGGCGTACTTATACAGATGAAGCAGCTTTTATTTTCGCAGAAACTGACGGCGAAAAACACAATACACTTAATCCTATTGCACGCCGCCGCGATGACCTCTACGAAATGGATTTAGTTCTCCGCAACAACATCACAACAGAAGAACATCCTCTTGGAGTTTATCATCCACACGCAGAACTTCATCACATCAAAAAGGAAAACATTGGACTGATTGAGGTTATGGGACTCGCAATTCTGCCGGGACGTCTTAAGACAGAGTTTAAGGACCTCGCACAGGCGATGATTCAAAACAAAGATATAAGAGAAGATGAAGTTCTTGGAAAACATGCAGACTGGACAAATGAGCTCAAAGAAAAATACGGTTCATTCGCAGGTAAGACTGAAGAAGAAACTATCGAAATCTTAAAAAAAGAAACCGGCATTGTTTTCAGCAAAGTACTGGAACACGCCGGCGTCTATAAATGCAATGAAGAAGGACTCAAAGCATTTGAAAGATTTATTGCAGTCTTGTAATCATTAAGATTTCAGAAACTTGTTTTCATATTCTTCAATTGAAATCGGTTTGCTGTAGTAGTAGCCCTGGATGACCTCGCAGCCAAGTTCGCGAAGGCGGTCAACCTGAGGCCTGCTCTCTGCACCTTCTGCAAGACAGGTAAAGCCAAGATCTTTTGCAAGAGTAATAATATGCTTTACTACAATAATGTCTTCTTCACTTTCACTGGCAGTTGATACATTATCAACAAAGCTCTTATCTATTTTTAATGTATCAATAGGCATCTTTGTCAAAAGCGAAAGTGAAGAATATCCAGTTCCAAAATCATCCATTGAAATTTTATAACCGGCAGCGCGAAGCTCTTCCAGCACATTTATCATGTGGTCTGTATTATCATAGCCCGCGCTTTCTGTAAGTTCAAAATCAATAATGTTATGATCTATGCCATACTCATCTACAATTGAAGAAAGATGAGAAATTAAATCTTTATCATACATACGGTTTCTCGAAAGGTTGATTGAAACCGGATAAAGAGGCTTTCCTTCCTTCTTCCATTTTGCAAGTGACTGGCAAACCTTTTTCAAAACAATGTCATCAATCTTTCCGATTGAACCATCCTTTTCAAAAAACGGAATAAACCGGCCAGGAGAAAGGAATTCCTTATTCTTATAATTCCAGCGGATTAATGCTTCTGCACCTTTTATTACTTCCCGGTGAATATCAAACTTTGGCTGAAGGTAAACTACAAATTCATCATTTTCAATTGCAGTTTCAACATAAGCCTTAATATAATTTCCCCAGGAAATATCGTTGTGCATTTTATCTGAGTAAGTAATGATTTCAGTTTTGTTATGATTCTGTCCGAGTGCCTGAGCCATCTTTCCCGCATCTGCAACTCGATTTCCCAGCAGCATGGCTTTCTGCATTGGAACAAAACCACATCTGTAAAAAATCTTATAATTTGGATCTTCTGCAAGATGAGAAAGTCCTTCGAAAAAGTCGGAGAGTTTTTCCAGAGTTTCTTCTTCTGTCATATCCTTAATAATCATTGCAAAATTATCGTTATGACAGCGCGCACTTGCATAAACAAAATCTGCTTTGTTCATTGCATCAACAACATTACACAGAACGCGGTTTGCAGCTATATGACCATAAACTTCATTAATTACACGAAACTCTTTTATATCAAAATGTACAAAGGCATAATCATTAATTCCTTTATCCTGAGGCATTTCCAGAAAAGCAACCAGATGATTCCAGTTGTAATGGCCTGTAATTGAATCAAAGAATGCAAGCTCATACAACTTCTTTTTTTCAAGATTTTCAGGATCCTGATTTATAACATACTTTGCCTTGTCATTTTCCAGAGTACCTTCATATAGAATTCTAATTTTCTTGAAATCTGTAAAAACACTGATAATGCCTGGATTATCACGAATAGAAAAATCCGAAAAAAATCTGTGGGCATCGTCATCCTTTGCAATTGAATCAAAAATGCCCATAATAAAATCCCATGTTATTTCAACTTCTTCATCAAGTTCAATTGAATAAAAATATTTTTCTTCGAGTTCAACTGACTGCAGCTCTTTCGGATAAACAACACGGGAATCATCTGACCTGAATTCAATACCGATTACAGGCTTCTCAAAATCACGGATAAAAAATACACCAGGGGTATCATATGTACCAAAAGCATTTGCGTAAGGCTTTAGAGCTTCAGGAATATCGCCTTTATAAAACGAAGAGATTTCATTTTCTGTTGGAATAATATAATAGAGGATTCGTTTTGGCTTATAGAGCTGGTTCAGTTTATTAATGAACATATAATCTCCCAAACGCTGCTTTTACAGTACAACATTTGTAACACTTGATGATTGTTATAATGATAACATAATTTTACAAGATATGAAAAATTTATTTTTTCCGGGTATAAATCATTCTCTTGTATTTTATTTTATCACCGCCAGTTTCGCCCTCTTCCACTTCAAAAGCACTTGCATCAAATTCTGGAAAAAAGACATCTCCATCATCAACAGTAAGTTGAACTTCTGTGATATACATTACATCTACATAAGGAAGCGCTTCTTTATAGATTCCGTAACCGCCGGCAATAAAAACATTTTTACCGGCACAAAGCTCCAGCGCTTCTTTTACAGAAGATGCAGTAGTAAGATTTTTCTCTTCGAATTTTTGAGTATTTGAAACAACAATTGTTTTTCTATCTGGAAGCGGATGTCCTATTTCTTCATAAGACTTGCGCCCCATAATAACAATATTTCCAGTTGTGAGTTTTTTAAACTGTTTCTGTTCCCCTTCAATCTTCCATGGGATACAGCCGTTTTTTCCAATTACATTATTTAGAGAACGGGCTACAATTAATCCAATCATGAATATATTATAGCATAAACAAAAAATTATTTTTTACATAGTAAATAACCTGAACAACACCTTCGGGCAATCATAAATAATGAAAGCCCGAAGCATTCAGATTATCTGAGACCGCTAGCCTCAGCTTCTGTTGCAGCATTCCAGAACTGGCTGCGACCGAAAGGTCCTACTTCACCGCGCATCTCAAGTGTATCTTTCTTATATTTCTTTCCATCAGCTTTGTGGAAAGTAATACGACACTTATAGCGTTTTCCATCATTTGGATCGATGATGTAACCGTTAGCCCATTTTCCTTCGCCTTCTTTAGAAAGATCCCAAATCCATGCTGTACCAACTGAAGTCAAAGTTCCAATATCAGCACCCTTCATAAAGTTGTCATAGTGCTTTCCCTTTCCGCCGTCAGCCTTAACATCCTGTGGTTTGTCTGCTACAGAAAGGATTTTTCCACTGAGCTTTCCGCCCTGTTCCCAGATCTGCCAGCCAGCTGTTGCCTGATTAGTTTTTTCATCAACACTAATCCAGAAACCTTCTGCAGGATCTGCTGCAAAACACATTGTTCCAATTAAAAGAACACTTGCAAATAAAGCAATAATTTTCTTCATTTTTATTCGTCTCCTATAAAATGATAAATATATTCAACAATTGTATCATAGGATGACTAAGAACGCAAATTGAGATTTATTTAGAAAGCTGCTGAGCGAGCATACAGAGACCTTCTACAATTGCTTCATGCTCTTTTGGAGCGATGCGTGCGTAGAGAGTATCTGGAGTGTCGTCCGGCATAACCGGAACTTTTTTCTGAATAAGAATACGGCCGGTATCACAACCGCCGTCTGCAATATGAATTGTACAACCGCTTTCTTTTTCACCGGCTGCAATAACAGCCTCGTGAACGTGATGACCAAACATACCGACTCCACCAAACTTTGGCAGCAGAGCCGGATGCAGGTTTATAATGCGGTTTTCGTATTTTTTAAGAATATCGCCGGCAAGAACAGTAAGACAGCCTGCTTCAACAATAGCTTCAGCACCGTATTTTTCGCAGGCCTCAAGCATTGCATTTGAAACAGCAAGACGTTTAGTATCGCGGTCAGAAGCCTTAGCAACCTCTTCGCCCATAACAGCATATGGCGAACAGATCGCAGAAGGGATTCCAGCCTTAGCGGCACGCTCAAGCGCAAAAGCTTTTTTTGAATCAGAAATTACACAGACAATTTCGTAAGGACACTCAGCCCCAGCCTGAGCCTGCGCAGCCTGATAATCAATCAAAGCTTGAAGATTTGTACCGCCACCACTAACTAAAACAGCTGTCTTAAGTTTTGTCATAATCAATTAATCCTCGAAAAGAACAGCGTCTTTCTGGCTGTTTACTTCGCCCTTAGCATATTCTACACGACCAATCTTATAAGCCTTCATATCAGGACAGTAATCCTTGTGATACTTAGAGGCATTAGCATTGAACATTTCAAGAATAGCGTCAGCTTCTTTTGCAGAAACAGCAAGAACAAAACCAATACCCATATTGAATGTATTGTATACGTTATCAAAGTCAGCACCACGGCGAATAAGTTCACCAAATACAGGAGGGATATCCCATGAAGCACGCTTGATAACAGAAATCAACTGCTTCTTTCCATCCTTTGCCTTTGGATACATACGTGGAATATTTTCAAAGAATCCGCCGCCAGTTACGTGAACCATACCATGAACAGCCTTGCGGTATTTACCGAGAACTTCCATAACAGGCTTAACGTAAATACGAGTAGGTGTAAGAAGAACTTCACCAATAGTCTTACCAGTATCAGTTCCGTTTACAA
>JAEEGL016359129.1_pt1 | contig 24191 bp, 17 predicted proteins | sample 9134231 | NCBI WGS metagenome assembly JAEEGL01 (sample SAMN16246548, study PRJNA631951) | gut metagenome | biome: gut microbiome; feature: rumen; material: fiber-attached | host: Bos | place: Iran: Karaj | collected 2018-10
AAGTGCTTCGAACATCTGCATCGCAGCTTCATACATATCCTCGTTGCAGGACAGAATATCGTCGGTCAGTCCGACATACGCGCCTTCTTTTACATCCACGCCGTTGATGTTTGCATCTCTGGTTGCGGTCGTTACATAACCGGTCGTTACATTCGGAAGATAATGCGTCATTTCCTCAATCAGAGCATCCACGGTCGGAAGGGAATAATCCACCATGGACATTGCGGAATAACCCTCTGCCATCGATTTGGTCTCGATGACATGTACCTTGTCGGGATTGAAAATCTTTGCCGCCTGTTTTGCGGTTAAGATGATGTTTCCGTCATTCGGCAATACGATGATTTCATCCGCATCCACGGAATAGAATGCATCCACGAATGCCTTTGCGGAAGGGTTGTTGGTCTGCCCGCCGTCGATGACCGCGAGCACGCCTTCGTTTTTAAAATATTCAATCATGCCTTCGCCGGAAGCGGCGGCAACGATTGCATATCGTACATGTTTTTTCTGAGATACTTTGCGTTTCGAATCCGGAGTAAAGAATTCTTCCGGTGTTTCGGTATTCTCTTCTTCGCCCTCGATGAACTGGCCGTTTAATGCCATCTGCATGCCTTCGAATAAGTACAGAAGACCTGCGCCGCCGGAATCTACAACGCCGGCCTCTGCAAGGCAGGGCAGAAGATTCGGGGTATTTAAAAGCGACTTTTTCATCTCGGTCACGATTTCACCGATGAGGCTGTCAAAATCCGCATAGCGCTCCGGCTCTTTTTCGGAGGTTTCGATGCATTCACGCATGACGGTAAGCATCGTGCCTTCCGTCGGAGTGGAAACTGCGGAATATGCCTTCTTAGAAGCGGACTGCATGGCAAGGACAAAATCGGCAGGCGTCACCTCGTGCAGTTCCTTAATGCCCGAGGAGAATCCTCTTGCAAACTGGGAGAGAATTACGCCGGAATTGCCTCTTGCGGAGAGCAGGGTTCCTTTGGAGAATGATTTTGCCATCAGGTATGCATTTTCTTCTTCCTTATTTGCATTCTCGATACCGCCGGCCCATGTCATGGACATGTTCTTGCCGGTGTCGCCGTCGGGAATCGGGAAAACGTTGAGCGCATCCACGATGGAGGCATTCTGTTTTAAATTCAGATAACCGTTATTGAATAATGTATATAAATCTTTGCCGTTCAGGACTGCGGTCGACATCATGACTCCCCTCCCTGAATGGTTACTTCTTCGCCGATTACGTATGTGGAAATCGTTCCGGGTCCTACGGATGCACCGACGATGGGCCCGATGATGCCGATGACACTGTCCTTAAACGGAGTGTCGGCAAGAACCAGATCGCGGAGTGCAAGTGCCTGCGCTTCGTTGTCGGCATGGGAAATATAAAGTGTCTGCGTTTCCGGAGAAATCGCAGCCTTCTTAATCTCCGCAGCGAGTTCCGGAAGAACGTTCTTTGCACCCTTGATTTTACGAACCGCGTAGTTCTGACCGATTCTATCGGAAATAATCAAAGGATGAATGCCGAAAAAGTTTCCGAAGAATGCGCTGGTTGCACTGACTCTGCCGCAACGCTTCAGATACTCCAAGTTGTCCACGGTTGCGAACTGATGGCGGGTTAAGCGAATGGATTCGAGATAATCCGCAACCTCGTTCACGTTTTTGCCTTCATCACGCATAGCGGCCGCAACGATGGCGAGATTCGCCTGACCTAAAGAACTGATCAGGGAGTCCACGCATCTTACGGTGCGTCCGGGATAGGCATCCATAATGTCCTTCGCAATCGGAAGGGCGGCGTTATAAGAACCGCTGAGCGCGGAGGAACAGGAGATGTAAAGCACATCCCTGCCTTCGTCTGCGTTTGTTTCAAATTTTTGCTGAAAAACGGTAATCGGAACCTGCGTGGTTTTGATGATGATACCGTTTCTCATAAAATCGTAGAATTCCTTCGACGAATGAATCGACCAGTCAAGAAGTGCCGGGTATTCTTTTCCGTCCATGGTATAGTTCATGGGACAGTAGTCAACATTGTACTGCTTAAGCATTTCCGGGCTCATGTCCGCCGTGGAATCTACAAGAATTGCAAATGATGCCATTTTAAATCTCCTTACTAAGGTACTACAAATGTAGTTATTTGGACTTGATGTTCGCGGTGATTTCGTCCATAAGTGCTTTCTCTTTCTCGAGGCCGGCACTTGCGGGAGCACCCTTATAGAATACTGCGCAGAGGCCCGGTCCGATGGAAGCGCCGCAGCTTACGCCGACTTCGGTAATGATGAGTTCCTTCGGATTGAAACGCTCTTTCACGGATTCCGCCAAAAGCTTTGCGGCTTCCTCACGGTTGGAGTGTGCGATGAACATAATCTGTTCTTCGGGATTCTCAACGGTTTTGTCGATGTATTCGATGATTGCCTTGAAGGCATCTTTCTTACCTTTTAATTTCGCAATCGGCTCGGACAGACCTTTTTCGTTGAAGTCCGCAAGAATGTTTAATCCGATCATGCTGCCGAAGAATGCTTTGAAGCCGTCCACACGTCCGGTCTTAACGAGGAAGAACAAATCGTCCATGGTACCCATCTGGTGAATGCGGTATTTTTCTTTTTCCAGATATTCTACAACTTCATCGAAAGTAGCACCTTCCTGGCGCTTGATTGCTGCGGAAATAACTAAAAGTGCAAGGGAAGTGGAGTAACGCAGGGAGTCGATGACTACGATTTTTCTCTCCGGATACTTCTTCAGAAGCTCTTTTGCCACCTGTTCGCAATCGTTGTAGGTTGCGGAAAGTGCGGTGGAAAGAACGGGAGCAATGATGTCCTTGCCTTCTTTTAAGTGTTTTTCGTATTTTTCAATGATTTCTTCTCCGGGAGGGCATGCGGTTTTGTAAAGAACGTTACGACCTTTCATGGAATCGTAGAATTCTTTCGCATTCATTTTTTCCCAATCCATGTCCGCAAGTTCGGAATGGCCGTCCGGGAAATACAGAACACCCCTTACGATATCGGGAATGTCGAATCTCTCTCTGAGTTCCTTGTTTAAGTCACAGGAACTGTCCGGAATAATAACAAAATCACTCATTTTTCAATATCTCCTTTTACGTGGTTTCAGCGTTTTGCACGCCATTCCTAATTTACCATATAATAAGGAAATTATCAACTTGCTTGCAAATGATAATCTCCTTTGATAATATAAAAATTTGGAGCAGTCTGTCCAAAAACGGACAAAATACCGATTTAAGGAGAAATTCGAGTCATATGTGGCCCTTTATTGTAATAGGAGTAGTTGTTGTTTTGCTGCTTGGCGGCGTAATATCCATGCTTGCCTACACCACGCCGATTGCGGAGAAAGTATATCGCGAGTATCTGGTGAATCCGCATCCCGAAAACCGCACCAGAGAGTGCTCCTGCGTTACAAACGAGGAACAGGTGGCGATGTGGAATGCCGGTTGTGAGTGGGCGGAAGCACGCACGGATAAAATGCGTGAGGTGGAAGTGCATCGTGACGGACTGCGTTTCTTAGGCGAATACTACGATTTCGGACATGACCGGTGCGTAATCATTCTGCCGGGAAGATGCGAGTGCCTGAAGTATTCCTATTTTTACTCCAAACCCTATGAAGATGCCGGATTTAACGTTCTGGTGATTGATCAGCGTTCCTACGGACTTTCAGACGGCGAGTTTAACACCATCGGCAAGGAAGAGTGCGAAGATTTAAAGGTTTGGATTAAGTTTGTCGAGGAAGAACTCGGTATTCATAAAATCTGGCTGCATTCGATTTGCGTCGGCTCCTCGACTGCAGTGCTTCTGACTTCCTCCGCGGAGTGTCCGGAAAGCATTAAGGCACTTGTAACGGACGGATGTTTCATTTCCTTCCGCGAGAGTTTCAGGACGCATATGGAAGACTTAAACAGACCCACATTCCCGGTACTCGGAATGGTAATGAGAAATATCAAAAAATACACGGGAACCGATGTCGATGCGATTGCACCAATTAAGTTAATCGATAAGGTAAAAATCCCGGTGCTTTTCTTATACGGAGAGAAGGATATTTTCTCCAAGCCGGAGAAGAGCAAACTTCTGATTGAGAAGTGCGGCAGCACCGAGAAGGAAGTGGAATGGTTTAAAGAGGGTGCGCATTCGCATCTTCGTTATACGAATCCCGAGCAGTATGACGCGGCGATTCTGCGTTTTTCCAAGAAATCCGTGTTTGCAAAATAGACTATGACAAAAGAAATTCGTGACTTAATTGAATATAACTGCAATGCGTTGCAGAACTCAGAGGGAACGTATCGCGAGATTTACGAAGTGATGTTCCGTTTGACCGATAATGTCATGTATGAAACGGATGATGGATACCGCGTGGAAAGCACGACTTTCGGCGAAGCGAAACAAAAGATTGACGTGTTGTCAGAGGTTCTTTATGCAACCATCGGTGCAACACATGAATATGTGGCGCTTGAGATGGATAACTGTCCCGAGTGGATTATCGCGTTCTGGGCGATTCTGCGAAGCGGAAACAAGCCTTATCTGGTGAATTTAAGACATCCGAGGGAACTGTCAGAAGGCATTTTAAAAACGCTCGGAATCAGGTATATTATCGGAATCCGTTCGACAAAACTGCATGGCGAATTCTACGATTACAATATCCTTTGGAAGAAGGCGGAGAAAGTGCTTGCGGCAGGTCCCGTGGTACGCGGCGAAAACGGCGCGGTTTACGGATTGCCGGGAACCATGGGAGCGAAGAAAGGCAATTTCAATCCGAAGAAAGAATTCGAAAATGAAATCGCGCTCTCCACATCCGCAACGAGTTTAAAGGAAACGATTTGTTTCTATTCGGGCGAAAAAATGACGAACCAGCTTTTAAACACGAAGGCGGTTTTGAAAGAGAATAAGCGGGTTTCCACATTTTACAACGGAGAAATCAAGCAGCTGGTTTTCCTGCCGCTCTATCATGTATTCGGTTTGATTGCGGTTTATTTCTGGTTTTCCTATTTCGGACGGATTATGGTCTTTATGAAAGACTATTCCGCGGAAAGCATTCTGAATGCCGTAAAGCTGCATGAAGTAACGCATATTTTTGCGGTGCCGCTTTTCTGGAACACGATTGAGAAAGAGATTCAGAAGAAATTAAAAGAGCGCGGCGAAGAAACGCAAAAGAAGTTTGATAAAGGAATCGGAATCTGCACAAAGCTGCAGAATGTCTTTCCGTATGCCGGTGCAAGATGGTCGAAAAAAATCATGCACGAAGTGACGGACGAACTTTTCGGGCCGTCGGTGTTATTCTGCATCACGGGCGGAAGTTATTTAAAGGATTCGACGCTTCAGATGTTCAACGGACTCGGCTATCCGCTTTTTAACGGATACGGAATGAGCGAAATCGGCATTACCTCCGTGGAACTTGCGGCTACGCCGAAGAAGCGAAATCTAAACTCCATCGGCAGACCGTTCGAAGGAGTGGAATATAAATTAAATGAGGAAGGCGTGCTTCTGGTTAAGAGTTCGTCAGCCTGTTCGAAGCGTCTGGTTGACGGTGAAATCATTCCGATGGACGAATGGTTTGAGACCGGGGACATTCTGGAAGAACGCGACGGGAGATATTATGTGCTCGGCCGGAAGGGCGATGCGGTTATCGGCGAAAACGGAGAAAACATCAATCCCGATGTGATTGAGCAGGCTTTCGATGTGCATGAAGCACTGAATTTCTCGGTAGTGGGCATTTCGAATAAAATACTTGCCGCTGACGTCGCGGCTACGGATAACCGGGAAGAGACACTCTGCATGGTCGTTTCTTTGAGTAAGGAAACGACGGAAGAGGAAGTCCGGGCGCTTATGGAACGGATCTATGCCGAAAACGGCACACTGCCGCTTTCACACCAGGTAAAGAAATTCTTCTTTACTTACGATGCGATTATGCCCGAGACTGCAATTAAGGTCGGACGCAAATATCTGCTTCGCGGAATCGGAAACGGAAGCATCCGTTTGACGCCGTTTGCGGATTTTAAGGCGGAAACGGCGGAGCCGGTGAAGAAGGAGCCTTTAACCGGAGAAATCGCGGATAAGGTGCGTGCGATTATCGCGGAAGGAACCGGGAAGAAGCCGGAAGAAATCGGCGACGATGCGCATCTGATGAACGATCTCGGCTGCGATTCGATTACGTATTACGGAATTCTGATTAAAGTGTGCAATGAATTCAACATAGATGTGGAGGGCCCTGTGGAAGGCAAGTATTACACGATGCGTGACATCGTGACGGGACTTGCCGCCAAGAAAGAAACGGAAGGGGAGAATCTCTTCTGATAAGACAGCCCGATAAACATACTACATGTGTAGTACAAAAAAGCAGTAAGAAATTAGGAAGTAAGGAAATAAATCAGAAATGAAAGATAAGACCATCGAGCCCCTCGTCGGGTTCGTCAAGATTACGGGATTTCCGACGGCCATCTTTTATATGATGCCGAAGATTTATTATATGGATCCGAAGAAGAAACATTACAGGCTCCCGAAGCCGTGTATCGTAATGTCGAACCATACGTCCCTCTGGGATCATCCGTTCTACATGCGAGTGTTCTTCTTCCGTACCATTCACTGGCTGATGGGCGAAGTGCTCTTCCAAAAGAGTAAATTCTTTTCCTGGTTTTTATATTCCATGGGAGGAATCTATGTGGACCGTGAAGCGCACAGTTTTGCTTGCATCAGGCAGGCATTAAAGCTCCTTGATCAGGGAAAAACCGTCGGCGTGTTCCCGCAGGGAAGACTGCCGGTAAACGGCGTGCCGTTCCCGTTCATGCCCGGAATTACAATGCTTGCGCTTCGTACCGATGCGCCGATAGTACCGGTTTACTTAGACGGTAATTACGGATTCGGAAAACGTGTGCATGTAATTATCGGCGAAGAGATTCACATTCGCGATTATACGGATATGAAAGTGCCTTCGGGAGATGAAGTCAGAAGACTGACCAGAATTCTCGAGGATAAGAATAACGAGCTCAAGGCAGAACTTGAGAAACGCCTGGCGGCTGAAGCGCGCAAATAAACAGAAAGAGTAGTTTCACAGTAATAATGTCAAATTCGGAAATAAACAAAAACAGGAATAATAAGAAACCGGGAGAGGTAAAGAAGGACCACGCCGTGGACATCAAGTTCCTCGCCATGGATCTGCCGCGTATCTTTGCAGGCATGTCCTACGGCCTGATTTACAGACCGCGAAAGATCTATATTTCAAACAAACGCCCGAATAAAAAGTCCGGCGCGCTCGTGGTTTCAAACCACTCTTCATTCACCGATCCTGTTATCATTGGTATCACGATGGGACGCAGAATGTGGTACTTAGCCGGCGAACTGGCAATGGGAAAGAAACTGAAATCCACGCTTTTAAAAGGGTGCGGATGCATCGGAATCGACCGTAACATCTCGGATATCGATGCGGTAAGAAAGGCCGTCAACATCATGAAACGCGGGCATTATTTATTAATGTTTCCGCAGGGCAGACTTGAGCGCGACGGCGAAATCAAGAAACTAAAATCCGGCGCCATTCTGATGGCATGGCAGGCGGGAGTTCCGATTCTGCCGGTATATGTTAAGAAGGGCGCGAAGTGGTACAACCGTGCGACATTAATTGTCGGCGAAGAGTTCCGCATTAAGGATTACTGTGATAAGAAGATGCCTTCGATGGCGGATATTGAGCGTCTGACGGATATCTGCGAAGAAAAGATGCATGAATGCGAGCATGCATATTACGAGTATATTAAGAAGCATGCGCCGGCCGGAAAGAAGAGCGCAACCGGAGTTTGAGAAAGGAATACATATGGACAGCACATTGGACAGATTAAAAGTCCTCCTCTCGGAGGTTTATGACGGAGCAATCGATACCTCTTCCATCACGGAGGAAACGCGTCTGGTTGAAGATATCGGAATGAAATCCATCGCGATGCTTTACATGGCAATGGCAATTGAGGGCGAATTCGGCGTGAGCCTCACCAACGACGACCTGCCGAAGATGCGCACGGTCGGAGATATCGTTGAGCTTGTAGAGACACGCGCATAACCCCGCAGCTTCCGCAGACATCCGTCCGGAACCCGGACGGAATACTTGCACAGTTGACATAAATATTATATAATAAGATGTTAAAATGTTTTTTTTCACAGAAGCGGATGCTTTCTGTGTTATTCGTGTTGTTCGGGGGACAAATATGAATTATGACGTGATTATCGTAGGAGCAGGACCGGGCGGAATCTTCTCCGCATACGAATTGATAAAATTAAATCGTGATTTAAAAATTGCGGTTTTTGAAGCGGGGAATGCTCTTGAGAAGAGAAAGTGCCCGGTTGACGGTGTCAAGATTAAGTCCTGCATCGGCTGTGAGAGTTGTGCCATCATGAACGGTTTCGGCGGCGCAGGAGCGTTCTCGGACGGCAAATACAATATCACGAATCAGTTCGGCGGTACCCTTTTTGAGTACATAGGTAAGAACGAAGCCATTGATTTGATGAAATACGTGGATGAGATTAACTTATCCCACGGTGGCGAGGGAACGAAGCTTTACTCGACCGCAAACAGCGAAATCAAGCGCATGTGCTTGCAAAACGGCCTGCATCTTCTGGATGCGCAGGTTCGTCATCTCGGCACGGACATAAATTATGTGGTTTTGGAGAACCTCTACAACGAGCTGAGTAAGAAGGTCGAATTCTTCTTCCGTACGCCTGTAGAGAAGGTTGAGAGGATTACGGGGGCAGAAAATACCTCCAATGCCTTTGCGGAAGCAGGCGCAGAGGGTTTCACCGGCGAAGAACTTGAGACCGTCGAAGGCTACCGCATCTTCACAAAAGACGGCGAATACACCTGCAAAAACTGCATCATTTCCGTGGGCAGGAGCGGCTCGAAGTGGATGGAGACCGTCTGCAACGACCTTGCGATTCCCACGAAATCAAACCGTGTCGATATCGGCGTCCGGGTGGAACTCCCGGCGGAGATTTTTGCCTCCCTGACCGATGAATTATACGAAAGCAAGATAGTTTACCGTACCGCGAAATTCGAGGATTTGGTCAGAACTTTCTGTATGAATCCTCACGGCGCGGTCGTTAACGAGAACACCAACGGAATCGTAACCGTGAACGGTCACAGTTACGAAGATCCGTCCAAACATACCGAGAATACGAATTTTGCGCTCCTGGTATCCAAGCATTTCTCGAAGCCTTTTAAGGATTCGAACGGGTATGGCGAGAGTATCGCGAGACTTTCGAACATGCTTGGCGGCGGCGTTATCGTACAGCGCTTCGGCGATCTGGTAAGAGGCCGCAGAAGTAATGACGAGCGTATCCGCGAGGGATTCGTAACACCGACTTTAAATGCTACGCCGGGCGATTTGAGTCTTGTGATTCCCAAACGAATCCTGGACGGCATTATCGAAATGATTTACGCACTCGATAAAATCTGCCCCGGAACCGCGAACGACGATACACTGCTTTACGGCGTGGAAGTCAAGTTCTACAACATGGAAGTGGAATTGTCCGAAAATCTCGAGACCTGCCACAAGGGACTTTTCGTCATCGGTGACGGCTCGGGCGTAACGCATTCGCTTTCGCACGCATCCGCGAGCGGGGTGTATGTGGCAAGATATATTTGCGGAACGAAGTAAAAGGAAACAACACGAAAGGAAATCATGGATCGGGACGTACAGGACATTATACTGAAATTATGGGCTTGTATGCTGCAATTGTTTGGATTGACTTTTGCGGTCAGTCTGGACGCCTACATTGATCAGAAGAAGCGCAGAAGGCTTCTTGAGATTATTGTCCTGGTGACCTGCCTGGTGGTACTTGATTTCTGTCAGGGAGAAGGAACACCGGATATCATGCGAAACATATTCGGAATTGTCGGATACAGTATCCGCCCGGCTGTTCTGGCATTGTTTATCCTGATTGTGGATGATTCTAAGTTTTCGTGGATTTACTGGATTCCGGTCGGTCTCAACGGAATTTTGTACTGGACGGCCCTGATACCGAATGTGGTGATTACATTCCGTGTAGAAGACGGACATTTCCATCGTGGTTTACTCGGTTATTCTGCATTCGTCATAAGTTTTGTGTACCTTGGATATTTAATGTTCAGTACGTTCAGGCAGTTTCGTAAATTGCTGAACCTGGAGGCTCTCATTCCGATTTCCTGCAGTATTCTGATCGTAATTGCCGTACTTTTGGATGTTTTCTGGGGCGGAACGAAGGACTTAAGCTTCCTTACCACCACGACCGTAGGGTGCTGTATTTTCTACTATATCTGGCTGCATTTGCAGTTTGTGCGCGAACACGAGCGTGCACTGAAGGCAGAGCAGCGAATCCGTATCATGGTTTCGCAGATTCAGCCGCACTTCTTATATAATACGCTTTCCACGATTCAGGCACTCTGCATCACGAATCCGGAGAAAGCGGCGGATATCACGCAGCAGTTCGGCGTGTATTTAAGACAGAACATCGACTCCCTCGACAAGGAAGATTTGATTCCGTTCGAGAAGGAGATGGAACATACAAAGATTTATGCGGAAATCGAACAGGTCCGTTTCCCGTCCATTTCCATTAATTACGATTTGAAAGACCGGGATTTTTCGCTTCCCGCTCTTTCCGTACAACCTCTTGTGGAGAATGCAATCCGACACGGTGTGCGCATTCGTAAGGAGGGAATCATCAATATCAAATCCTATAAAGAGGAAGGATTTCATATTGTGGAGATTGAGGATAACGGAAAAGGCTTTGTTCCTGATTTTGACAAACCGTTAAAACCCGATGAAACAGGCAGATCCCATATCGGGCTTCGAAATGTCAAAGAAAGAATAGAGAATATATGTCACGGAACTTTTGAGGTAGACAGTGTTCCGGATGTCGGCACCAAGATAATCATGCGTATCCCGGTAAAGGAGGAAAAGAAGTGAGAGTCGTTTGTGTGGATGATGAAAAACTGGTTCTGGATCTGACGGTTTCCATGGTAAAATCCCTTCCGTTTGTGGAGGATGTTCAGAGTTTTACCGATGCGAGAGAGGCGTTGGCCTATTTTGATGAGAATGAAGCCGATGTAGCGCTTTTGGACATCGATATGCCGGAAATGAACGGAATCGCCATGGCAGTGGAACTCAAAAGCCGCTGTCCGGACGTTTCGATTGTCTTTCTGACCGGCTATTCCGAATATGCCGTGGAGGCATTTGCGATGCATGCGTCGGGATATCTTTTAAAACCCGTCGGCAAGGACCGTTTAACGGAAGAACTGGAACATGCAATGGAAGTAAAGCGGATGGAGAATTCCGTAAAGGAAGAAGCGCCTGAGGCAGCAAGTGTACACGTTGAAGTAAAGACGTTCGGAAACTTCGATGTTATGGCAGACGGAAAAATCGTTGTATTTAACCGCTCCAAAGCAAAAGAGCTTCTGGCATATCTGGTGGACCGCCAGGGCGGCAGCGTAACGAGATCAGAAGCATTTGCCCTTCTTTGGGAAGAAGGTATGTATGACCGCTCGATGCAAAAACAGCTTGATGTAATGATCCGTAGCTTAAAGCAGACGCTTGAATCCTACGGAATCGGCGATATCCTGGAAACCCAGCGCGGAACCCTGCGTCTGGTACCCGAGAAAGTGGATTGCGATATGTACCGTATGTTAAACGGCGATATCAAAGCAATTAACTCCTATCGCGGCGAATATATGAGTTCCTACTCCTGGGCAAGCCTTACCGAAGCCTATGTAACAAGGAGTCTGGAGGATTAAAACAAGGATTTTTGCCAAATCAAAAATTATTTTAAAAAAATGTTCAATTATGTTGGACATTTGTTGGACACGGTGTTTTATTGTATAAAACATAAATGATGTTATTGGACGTCTTGCGCCCTTTTCAAAGCCCGTAAAAGGCCGAAAAGACGCAGCATCCAAATCACCCCGGATGGTCCTCCGGGAAAAGAAACATGGAGGAATGAATGATGAAGACAATGAACAGCATCAAAGGAAAACTCGCTTTAGGACTCATGCTGATTTGCCTTATGGTACTGCTTGTTCCCGCTCTTCCCGTATCGGCAAGCGCAGGTCAGCAGCAGCAACAGCAACAGCAGCAGACGGCTTCTACCGCACCGGACTTTTCCAACATTACCGCACCGGTAGAACAGATGATCCGTAAAATTACCGCTCCTTTACTTGGTATTGTCGGAGCACTCGGTTCTGTATTCTGCATCATCCTCGGCGTTAAGTTTGCCAAGGCAGAAGAGCCTCAGGATCGTGAAAAAGCGAAAACGCATCTTAAGAATGCGATTATCGGCTTTGTATTAATCTTTGTTCTGCTTCTTGTACTGAACAGAGCAATTGGACCCCTTACGACGTGGGTTACCCAGAATTCCAACAATTCCGGACTTTAATTCGAATTAAAAACTGAATTCAGCTTATGTCTGCCAGACGGGGGACGCCCCGTCTGAGGACCGCAGACACATAAAGCTGAATGCAGAATTCGAATCATCATTTAAAAGAAAGCAATAAAACAATTACGATATACGGTTATAGTCTATGAAGAAACAAATAATAAATGCAAAAAAAGATACGGTTTGGAAGGTTTCCAAAAGGATTGCGGCTTTAACGGGCGCACTTTTAATCAGTTCCGCTTTCGTGTTAAGCGGAGGAAGTGCGATTATTCCTCAGGCGGATATGGTTACGGTAAAGGCGGATAACAAAAAATCCGACGCCGAAGAAATCAAGTACGGAAACTCCATTAAACTGGTAGAGTGGACAAGATGCAGCGGAGCACTTCCCGAATCGAATTTCTGGGGCATGTTTATGTGGCAAAGCGGAGGAACCTGGTATCATTCCGCTTACGGCAATATTTACGACGACGACTGGGTAGGAGTTCAAAACAGCGTAGATCCTTATATCGCGACCGGTAATACTTTCCTTACCAGAACCTATCTGGGCGCATCGTATTTTATTTATAAAGATAAAGACGGGGATAACAACAAACATAACAGATACTGGATTCGGGTCGGAAGTAACAAGGATAAAGAGAATACAAACAAGTATATTTTCCTTGACGGTGACGATATTGAAATTCACAACGGTTCGGGCGATAAATTCACAATCCGCTGGAGAGTTGCCACAGGCGGTACCGAATACGATGTATTCTACAACCGAAGCGGATGGTTCGACACCCGGTTTGAAATCAACGACGGAAGAATTCAGGGTGATGATGATGACTGGAACACTTTCCGGGTTTACAAAGCACAGGATAAAGTTTTTTCCGCAATCAACGATTACACCGTTCCGTCCGGTCAGACGCAGAAAATCAGCAGCGACTGTGTTCTTTTGGACGGAAAGACCTTGAAAGTTGCGGACAATGCGGTTTTAAACATCGAAGGCAATTTCTTATACAACGGTAAAATCGAGTGCGAAGGAACGATTATCGTGCAGGAGAATGCAACCATGGTGCCCTTCAGCCCGACACTTGCGGCAGGCAACATTGTTTTAAAGAACGGCGGAACGTTAATCATTATGCCGGGAGCAAGAGTTCTTGCCGGATTAAAGAAGAATACGCTTAATTCCACGGCTGATGGCATTGTGGATGTACAAAACGGAAACATCATCAATTACGGTCTGTTTGCAGCAACCAGAATAAAACTGGGAAACCAGGCTGTGTATGAGAATCATCCCGGCGGAAGAACGTTCCTGGGATACGGAATTGTAGGCTCCTCCGCAGGACAGTTCTACAATCAGTTTGACGCGAGCACGAATGCTTCTTCATTGGGACTTTATAACAACAATGCATATATTGAAGCGACAAGCGGAGCCACATTCAAAGCGTTTTACGGTTCCGGAGTTACCTTTGCGAAATCGATCAGAAAGGGATACATCTATTACATTTACTATGACAAGAACGGGAAGATGAGTGTGACGAGTTTATAATAACTGATTTATAAGAAAAGGCGGATTCATGTTTAAGAATTTATGGGCAAAAATTAAAGAGGAAAGACCGATATTTCTGGTGATTTACATCCTGATTGGTATCCTGCTGGCAGGGATTCTCGGAGGATGTTCGAGACTGCTCTATGACAATATAGCGGGTATTATTACCGACAAGCCGTTTGAGTTCAGCTTTAAGATTTTCTTTGAGCCGGCTACCTGGGGAATCGGTGTGGGACTGCTTTTCATTGTCTTGTTAATTTTCTTTATTACGGATTTCAAGCTTTTCTCTGCAAGTTCCTTCAAGGAGCGCCAGGGTGAGAAGGCAAGAACCGAAGGTGCTTTGGAAAACAGCCGTTTCTTAACGGATGCGGAACGTGATAAATACTTCCCCGGATATACTTATCAGCAGCTTGCGGACTGCAAGAAAGACGGTATTCCTGTTCGCGCATATGTGGATAAGAAGGGAACGTTCCGAATCAATTTCTTATCCGGTGCACACTCCTTAATCATCGGTGCTACCGGTTCCGGTAAAACGACCACATTTATCAACCCGATGATTCAGCTTCTCGGTGCTACGGCAGCCGGAAGCAGTATGATTATGACGGACCCGAAGGGTGAGCTTTTCTCCCTTCATTCGAAGTTCTTAAAAGAACGCGGATACAACGTACTGCTCCTTGACCTTCGCGATACCTATTCCTCCAGCCGTTGGAATCCTTTAGGCGGCATCTTTGATATGTATCAGGAATATCTTGACGCAGGCAAGGAAATCATCGCACACCGTGACAACATGGCGGATTACCCGCAGCTGAAACAGGTGGACGGACTCGCGGATCCCGGCGATGCATGGGTGGAATGGAGAGGAACAGCTTATGCGGATATCTCCCACTGCCAGGATGATATCTCCGTATCCAAGCAGAAAGTTTTCGATGAGATGTACGAAGACTTAAACGACTTAATCTCCGTAATCTGCCCGATTGAAAACGAAAAGGATCCGGTTTGGGAGAAGGGCGCAAGATCCATCATCATGGCGACCTGTCTTGCGATGCTGGAAGACAGTGCAGATCCCGAACTCGGCATGACCAAGGATAAATTCAACTTCTTTAACTTAACGAAGATTCTTACCAATTCCGAAAATGAGTTCGCGGCATTGAAAGATTACTTCGAAGGAAGAGATCCTCTTTCCCAGGCGGTTACCCTGTCACGTCAGGTACTTTCCGCAGCGGATACGACATTATCTTCCTACATGTCAATTACCTTTGACAAACTGAATATGTTTAATGACCGCGGTATCTGCGGTTTGACTTCCGCAACCGATATTCATGCGGAAGAATTTGCATTCCATCCGACGGCACTCTTCTTAAAGATTCCTGATGAAAAAGATACCCGTCACGGACTGGCAGCAGTATTTATCCTCTGCATGTACAAAGCGCTCATTAAGGTGGCAAGTTCGAGAGAAGACCTTTCCTTACCGAGAAACGTATATTTCATCCTCGATGAGTTTGGTAACATGCCCAAGATTGAGAAATTCGACAAAATGATTACCGTAGGCCGTTCGAGAAAAATCTGGTTCAACATGGTTGTACAGAGTTACTCGCAGCTTAACAACGTATACGGCGAACAGGTTGCCGACATCGTTAAGTCCAACTGCGGTATGAAAATGTTCATCGGTTCGAACGATATCGGAACCTGTAAGGAGTTCTCGGAGCTTTGCGGTAACATGACCGTTAAGACATCATCCACATCTGCTTCGATGAACGCGAAGGACGGCGACTTCTCCGTATCCTCGCAGACGCAGGTACGTCCGCTTATTTATCCTTCCGAGTTGCAGAAGCTGAACAACAAGGAATCCACGGGTAATGCGATTATCGTAACCTTTGGTAACTTCCCGCTTAAGACAAAGTACACACCGAGTTACCTTTGTCAGTATTACAAGATGGGAACCATGGACATGGGAGAACTTCGTAACCACATGTTCCGTGCGGACGAAGTATTCTACGACATTCAGAAACGTAACGAAACCATTCTCGGTACAGCGGAGGCATAATGATTCGAAAAACAGTAACGAAATTCATAGCACTTTTGATGTGCGGCGCCATCCTTGCACTTGTTGCTCCCTGGAGCGGACTGATTGCAAAAGCGGATAATGAGGAAGTTCGCCTGGATCCCTTTACCGGTCTTCCGGTGGACGAGAATCCGTTATCATATGATGATGCAAACCAGAGCCGCAAACAGATCTCGGGAAATATGTATTACGACTACAACTACGGATGCTTCGTATATCTGGTCGGCAACGGCTTGTATGAAATTACATCCAATGTTGCGGACGGTATGATTGTAAACGAAGCGGTTGTTATTTCCGCACCGGCGGAAATTCTGCTGATTGTTTATCAGGACGGAAACGAAATTCCTTATGACGGTTCCGAGATAAGAAGCACCGGTGAGTATACGGTGATGGCATCCGTTGACGGAAATGTTAAGACGGTTATGAGTTTTACCATCGTCGGTGCGGCAACGGGTAAAATCGTTGGATTTACCATTCCGGACGGATTCTATATAAAGAGCGCAACCTGTGAAGGACAGAATGTTCCGATGACGAGTTCCTATATTTCGATGTCGGAAGAAGGACAGTATTCCATCCAGTATGCATGCGAAAAGACGGACCTGAATTATTTCTTAAATGTACGGATTGACCATACACCGCCTCAGGTTACATTAGAAGGCGTAAAGGAAGACGGAAAAGCCAGAGGCCCGGTAACCATTACGGGACTTGAAGAAAGCGACAGGATTGCCGTTTATAAAGACGGGGAAATGCTGAAAGCCGTTTCCAATAAGCTCACACAGAGCGGAAGATATGAAGTTACCGTTACTGACAATGCGGAGAACTCTGCAACCTATAATTTTACGATTATGATCTATTTAGACATAAACGGAGTCGTTTTTTTCCTTGTAATCGTATTGGTAATAGGCGCAGTCGTAGCTTATATACTGATTCAGCGTAAACACTTAAAGGTTCGATAAATTCAAGAACCCGGAGGTAGACGGATGTTTAATTTTTTGTTTCAAATGAATACCACGCTGGTGGCCGGATTCGGCGACGATGTTTTGGATTTTGCTTCCAACAGTATCTTTACTTCAGTCGGTGATGCTGCGGACAGCCTGATTACGACCATCATTTACAACACCATTTACAGACTGCTGTACTATATTGCAATAGCGTTCTGCAAACTGATAAATATTCTGGACATGGTTGTGGAAGCGTTTACGGGTGCCCGAAAAGTAACATTTGACGGATCCACGATGTTCCTTACGAATGTATTCTTCCAGAACCATACCATTACGAATATCTACTGGGGCATGGCGCTTCTCGGAGTCGTGCTTGCATTTTGCTTTGCAATTATTGCGGTTGTCAGAAGAATCTTTGATCTTCGCGATAAGGATCAGCGTTCCATGGGTCAGATTCTTGGAAGCCTGGCAAAGACAATTCTGTTAATCTTAAGCATGAATATCATTATTGTAGTAGTGCTAAACATGACAAATATTCTTATGCAGCAGATCGGATTTGTATTTGATAATGCTGAGGTTTTGGGAAAAGAGTCGGAACATTATTTTACGGAGGAAGAATATGCGGCGATGGCAAGATGCTTAAATACCATCGGTAATTATTCCCTGAATCCTTCGAAAGAAAGCAGATATAACATCAATGCCTGCTACAATGAGATTCGGCCGGATCTGGATTTCTTAACCCGTCAGGGAGTTTTCGATTTTTACTACAAGGAAGAAGAGAAAACCTCCACAACGGACGGTTCCAAATATAAAGTCAGAACGTGGCAGAGTCTGCTTCAGAATATTGCCAATGCATCCGATGTCAAATCCGAGATTAAGATTGATGTTTATAACGAAAGTGTTCACAAAGCAATTACGGATGCGATGAAGGAACTCGAAAAGAATCCGAACCTGAGACCTCTTAATTACTATCAAAGAGATTATACGGTTAAGACACAGCATATTCCGTTGGATCGCTACCTCTTCCTGATTTGTACGATGAGTGCGGCAAAGAACGAAGCTTATAACAAAAAACCCGAGTTGACGGATGCAATCCGTGCTCCGTACTATTACGGCGACAAGAGTATATACAACTTATCGGAAGTAAACGAAGACTTCGATATCGGTATTACGGCATTCAATTACCTGATTATGTATTTCATGGGTGTCGCACTTGTCTGGGATCTTGCGGTTATCATTATGACGACCGTTGCAAGAATCTTTAACATGATGATGCTGTATCTGGTATCTCCGCTCGTATTTGCGGCAGAACCGTTAGATGACGGCGCAAAGAGAAAACAGTGGGTTACCGCATTCCTGGTACAGGCTGCAGGTATCTTCGGAACGGTCATTGCAATGCGTGTTTTGATGATCTTCATCCCGATTATTATCGGTCCGAGACTTCAGATCTTCCCGCATGATTCGATTGGATACACCGTACTCGATATAGCGGCCAAAGTCATTATGATTTATGCAGGTTTCGAAGTTGTAAAGAAAGCAAACGGTATCATTACCGGTATTCTGGCAGACAGTGCAGGATGGCAGTCCATTCAGGCCGGCGACATGTCCGCAAAGGGCGATGCTTCGCAGTCGTTCTTTAAGAGTTTTGTCGGCAGTCCGATTGCAACAACCAAAGCGAGTGCGACCGGTTTTATAAAAGACTGGTTCCCCGGAAGCCCCAAGGATGGCGGCGGTGGCGGAGGAGGCAGCAGCCTTCCTCCTTCACAACGGTAGTTAAAATGAAACGGTCGCTCATCGACCGAGGTACATAAACAGCAGAAACGAAACAGGAAAACAAAAAAGGACGAGCAATTTAAATGAGACTCATACCCGGAAAAACAAAAGTACAGATTGAACTTTTTAAGGGCGTTACCCTTTGGGATATTCTCGTGGGCGGCATTGCCATGGGACTGGCAATCCTCGTGATTATCTCCTCACTGGAAGGTAAGGTTGTTTTCCTTAGCATCGTTCTTTTCTTCGCGGTACTTTTAATCTTAAGACTTGATACACAACCGAACTACGTAATGCTTCTTCATATGTTCCAGCATTTTGGGTTCGTAAGAAGATACCGTAAGGTATATGATGACGAAACCTTAAAGAAGAAAGCAAAGAATGAGCTTGTAGACGACTATTTGAAAGAATATCGCGAAGAACATGCAGACGATAATGCAGCCGAAGAGGATGCGAATTATGGCGATTCTGCGGAATATGATGATGCGCAGGGTGACGGTACCGAAGAAGACCGGATAACAAACGGTTATGAGAGCTATGAGAGCGATACTTATGAAAACGGGGATTCCTATGATGAGGAGCCTTATGAAACAGAGTCTTACGAAACAGACATACCCTACGAAGCAAGTTACAGCGGTGATGACGGATTCTACGAAGACGATGAGTTTCTGGCATATCACGATGATGATACGCAGGTTTTGGAGAATACTTCCAAGGTAAAAGGTCTCGATAAAAAGTCAGGCGCAAAGAAGAGCAAGAAAGCAAAGAATTCCGGAACCATCAAACTCGGCGATTATCACAGTGACGACGAAAACGCGGACGGTATTGAACTCGGCGCGGGTATTGATGAAGATTTCGGTGTCGATGTTGATTTTGCAACGACCGATGTTGCTACGGGAACAGGCGCGAAGATTGGTTCCAAGAATACTGCATCCGCCGGTGACGGACCGAAGAAATCCCTCTCCGAATTAAAGAAGGAAGACAAGCGCCTTCGCAAGGAAGAGGACAAGATCCTTCGCAGCAGCAAGTACACGAAGGAAGAAAAAGATGCGGTATGGCTTGCAAGAGCAAACCGCAGTCAGGCAATCAAGCAGGCAAAGAACCTGGCCAAGGAAGATGTAACGGACAATACGTTCCAGGCAGCTTTCATGGACCAGATTATGGCATTTACGGGCATCAAAGACGGTTATATTGAGTATGGCGGAAAGTACTTTGGCTGCGCGATAGAAATTGATCCCGTAGAGTTCCGTTTCTTCAGCGAACACAGAAGAAACAATTCTATTGAAGCCGGTGTCGGAAGAGTTCTTCGCGGCGTGCATGTCGGATTCTCCGCAAACATCGTCAAGATTGAACGTCCGGTTATGTATGATAAGTTCCTTGAAAAAGAGGAGCAGAAGCTGGTTGAAATCCGCAAGTCTTTTGAAAGTGGTGTTATGTCCGAAGCAGAATTCAAAGGTCGTGTGGAAATCGTGGAAGACCGTATCGCTGATTTGAAAGATATGTGTTTCCACAATAAAATCATTACTCCTTTCTATTATCTGGTTCTTTTCGAAAGTGACAAGAAGCAGCTTGAAATTCAGGTAAAGGCAGCCCTTGATTACTTAACCGCGGGCGAACTGAAAGTCAAAAGACTCGAAAGCGACAAAGAACTTGCCGTATTCTTAAAGTACACGAACCAGATTGATTTCGATGAACGTGAAATCGATTTAATCGATCCGGAAGATTATGCAATGTGGGCAATGCCGACAACATTGAATATCAAGTTCCGTACGATTGAAGTAAACAATATCATCACGCACAACATGCGTGTTGTAACTTATCCCACGATGGTCGGAGATGCGTGGCTTGCAGGGGTTATGTCCATGCCAGGCACCAAGGTTGTTGTAAAATGTACCCCGATGGACCGCGGCAAGTCCGTACGTACCATCGACCGTTCCTTACAGGAATTACGTGGTCAGTATAATGCAACGGGTGTTGACTCGAAGCGTATCGAGTTGGAAACTCATATTGCATCCCTGACCGAACTTTTGGCAACGCTGCAGAGCGAAGGCGAGGAATTGATGGAATGCAATATCTACATCACCGCGTATGATATTCAGGCCACCAGAACATCACCGGCAATCGTGCATCAGCCGCCCGAAAGTGTTCTTCCCGTAATTTCTTCGATGAAGAAGAACGTAAGAAGAGCATGGCAGGAAAGCGGATTCCGGCTTAACAACATGGAATTCGAGCAGATTCAGGCATTTATCGGATCTCAGGTTTCCGCGTACGATCCGAAGGAAAAAGAAGGTCGTGGTATTCCCACGAACTCCATCGCGGCAGCATTCCCCTGGATTTATGCACATATCTCCGATGAGGGCGGATTTAAGCTCGGTGTCAGCGAAGGCGTTCCGGTATTTATCAACTTCTTCAGAAGAGACAACGAACGCGTTAACTCCAACATGGTAGTTATCGGTAAGTCCGGTTCCGGTAAATCTTATGCAACCAAGAGTTTGCTTTCGAACCTTGCGGCGGAGGATGCGAAGATCTTCATTCTCGACCCCGAGAACGAGTATTCCGAACTTGCGCATAACCTGCACGGTAAGATGATTAACGTTGCAAACGCTTTACAGGGCAGACTGAATCCGTTCCATATCATCACCGCACTTGACGATGATGAAGCAGGCGGCGGAACCGCAACCGGCAGTTTTGCAACGCACTTACAGTTCCTTGAAGAGTTCTATCGCCAGATCCTTCCGGATATCGATAAGGACGCACTCGAGTACTTAAATACTTTGACGGAAAGACTTTATACCAACCGCGGTATTACACCGGAGACCGAGCTTTCCAAACTTGCTCCGGAAGATTATCCGGTTTTTGATGATCTTTACGATGCGGTATTGCAGGAATTTGAACGTACCGATAACGAGTATATCCGTTCCCTTCTCCGTTCGCTGATTAATTACGTATCGAAGTTTTCCACCGGCGGACGTAATGCCAATATCTGGAACGGACCTTCCACGGTTACGACCGAAGAAAACTTTACGGTATTCAACTTCCAGTCGATGCTTTCGAACCGCAACACGACGATTGCAAATGCACAGATGTTGCTGGTACTGAAGTATATCGATAATGAAATCATTAAGAACAGAGACTACAATACGAAGTACAAACTGAATCGTAAAGTAGTTGTAGTAATCGACGAGGCCCACGTCTTCATCGATGAAAAATATCCAATCGCACTCGACTTCATGTTCCAGCTGGCAAAGCGTATCCGTAAGTACAACGGTATGCAGATTGTCATTACACAGAACATTAAGGACTTTGTCGGAAGCGAAGAGATTGCAAGAAAGTCTACCGCAATCATCAACGCCTGCCAGTACAGCTTTATCTTTGCACTTGCTCCGAATGATATTCAGGACCTTTGCAAACTGTATGAAAAGGCCGGCGGTATTAACGAAAACGAACAGGAACAGATTACCCAGGCTCCGCGAGGTCAGGCCTTTACGATTATGAGTCCGACTAGCCGTTCCACTTTCCGTGTGGAAGTACCGAAGGACATGGTGGATATGTTCCAGGAATCGGATTACGAAAGCAAACGTTTCTCCGGAGAAGAAGGCGAAGCGGTCTGGGAAGATTTCATCGGAGAAAGCCGTGCGCTTAATGAAGAAGCCAGACTTGAGAATAAGCGTGCGGAAGAAATCGAATCCGAATACATTTCGGCGAATACGAAACAGCGCGTTATTTTTGAGGAAATTGCGGAAGAGGAAGAACCGGAAATCTATACCATCGGTACGAAGGGCAAAACACATTCCGGCAGCGTAAGCTTCGATTTCGAAGAAGAAACGGAAGTACCGGGAATGTCGGGTGGCGTTTCCTTCGAGGAAGAATCCGACGGTTTCTCGTTCGAGGAAGTTACGGAAGAGCCTTCCGTCGGCGCTGCGGTAATGCCGGGACCCTTGACCGCGCAGACAACACAAGTGGCCGAAACGACTACGCCTGTAGTGCAACCCGTGGCAACACCGGTATATGTACAGCAACCCGTATACGCACAGCAGCCTCAGATGATTCAGCCGGCAGGCGGAGGTATTACCGTATCCGCGTCGGATTACAATTCGATGGTGGAATCCATTCGCAGTTCCGTCCTTCGCGAAGTGCGTCCCGAGATTTCTCAGAGCGCTCCGGCATCGGCAGATTATCAGAAGATGGCAGAAGATCTTCGCAGTCAGCTGCTTAACGAGATTATGCAGGAACTCAAAGAGAACGGAACGTTCGCCGGTATGGTTGGAGCAGGCAGCGTGGCAGCAGGGGCGGCGGTCGGTGCAACGGCAGCAGCTGCAGCGGCAGCAAGTACGGAAACACCCGCCTCGGAACCGGAAGATATCGATGTCGAAGATACTTCTTTTGCAGATCTCTTTGGTGGCGGAATTTCCGAAGAAGAGCAGTCTGAAGACTTCGGATTTGATGCATCTTCGTACGATGATGATGCAGAGATTGAAGATACCGACGGATCCGATGCAAGCGACTTCGACGATATGGACTTTTCGTTACTCTTCAGCGGTGCGGACATGCCGGAAGACGAGAGTACCGGTGATGAGGACTCAGATGAGGACGATTTCGATATTATGGCACTGCTTCGTACGGAAGCAGCTTCTCATGCAGGCGAGACCGAAATCAATGATATTGATGAGATTGTAGGAGAAGGCGAAGTAACGGAAATTACTCTGAGCGAACTTGCCGCACTGGTAAGACTGCAGAGAGAACAAAGAAGACATCGGACAAACTGATTCTTCAGGAGATAAGTAATGGCAGCACATTTGGGAATGAAATTAATCAATCGTGGTGAAGAGGGCGAAATCCTGTTAAAGGGTCGTCTCGATACCGTGACGGCAGCGGAGTCGGATATTTACTTCGAAGAAGCGACCAAGCGATTCGATCACCTGATTTTGAATATGCAGGATTTGGAATACATTTCCAGTGCCGGTCTTCGAACCCTTAAGATTATTCACATTAAGATGCAGAAAAAGGGTGGAAGCTTAACCATTAAGAATGTCAGCGACAACATTATGGAAGTTTTCGAGATGACCGGATTTGCGGGATTACTGAATTTTGTTTAGAGGTAACGCCTATGAAACAGCAAGTAAGAGTCAAAACCAAAAATGTAAAGATTTGGGTAACAAGGGTGATTGTAGCAGCCTTGCTTGTTATGATGATTGTTCCCATTCTTCCGATTCCTGCCAAAGCGGCAGTGGATGTAGTCGGTGAAACAGCGGGAATCCTGGAGAAGGTTCAGGGTACCGGCAAAGCACCCACCGGAAATGCATACATTCTCGAAACATCAACCGGTCAGCAGCCGGGCGACAGTATTTCGTTCTTTTTGATTCGTTACAAGGTAAAAGGCGAGAGCACGGTTCGTAAGCAGTATATTCTGCCGAATCAGGATTCTTTGGGCGTCGGACGTAAGGAAGTAGAAGCCATCTGCGGTTCGGAAGCAAAAATCGAATCCACCATAACGGATAAAATGGGCTATGCTG
>JAEEGL014210760.1_pt1 | contig 24190 bp, 26 predicted proteins | sample 9134231 | NCBI WGS metagenome assembly JAEEGL01 (sample SAMN16246548, study PRJNA631951) | gut metagenome | biome: gut microbiome; feature: rumen; material: fiber-attached | host: Bos | place: Iran: Karaj | collected 2018-10
TCCGGTAAAGTAAGAAGAAGTATGGAAAAAATTTATAATTTAGGTTTTATCGATGGTGCAGAACCTAATATTTTACCTACAAACACATCTGATATTATGGATTTGGGCTTTATGATAACAGAGGGAAAACCCGGAATGATTACTGCTGGAGCTGGTTATTCTTCTGTTGATAAATTTGTAGGTTCTATACAATTACAACACATGAATTTATTTGGTAGAGCACAAAGATTAAACTTATTGTGGGAATTCGGTGCAAGACGACAGAATTATCAAATAGATTGGACAGAACCTTGGTTCTTAGGTAAAAAAATGAGTTTGGGCGTTTCTATTTACGATATAGATCGTTTGAGAGATTACCATTATACAACCGATGCTTACAGAGAAAACAGAATAGGTGGTTCCGTGACAGTGAGTCCAAGAATATCAGATAAAGTTTCGTTGTTATTCGGATATTCTTATGAGTATGTAAGACTTTACGACATAGATTCGGATGAACTTAAGCAAACAATTTTAAATGATCCGGACTTATCTAAAGATAGGACATCAAGTATTAGAACACAAATTGTTTATGATACAAGAGATTATGTTTTTGACCCATCAAAAGGTGCAAGGTACTTATATGGTATAACTCTTGCCGGCGGACCTTTTGGAGGAAATGTTAATTATGTAAGAAATACAATAAAAACTTCTTGGTTTTTTCCTACATTTTGGAAATTTGTATTCTCTGTTAATTTAAATGCAGGTTGGATAAAAAGTTATGGAGAATCTTCAGATGTCCCTTTATATGAAAGATATTATGTTGGTGGAGCAGATACGATAAGAGGTTATAAGTACAGAACAGAAGTAGGACCTTACAATGGTGGAAAATTTATGACCGTTGCAAATATCGAATATAAATTCCCGATAGTTCAAGAAAAAAGAAAAACAATTTTACAAGGTGCATTCTTCTATGATATAGGTGGAACCTGGACAGATGTTAATAAGGCGAATTTTTCGTTTGGAACGGATAATGAAGATAAAGATGAATATTATCTTAAATCCGGTGTCGGATTTGGTATAAGATTTGCAACACCGGTATTCCCATTAAGACTTGATTGGGGGTATGGTCTTAACCATAAACGAGGAGAAGATTTGCAACAATTCTATTTTACGATAGGAAATATATTTTAATACAAAAGGATAAAAGCATGAAATTAACATTAAAAGAAATTGCTGAAATAGTATCGGGTACACTTGTGGGAAACCCAGATTTATCAATAGTTTCAATTAATACACTATCCGATGCCAGGGAAAATGAACTTTCTTTTTTGGGAAATAAAAAATATGAGCATTTTGTAAAGGATACTAAAGCGGCGGCAATATTGTTTCCTAAAAAATTGGAATATGAAAAATATAAAGATAAAAATCTTATATTGGTTGATGATCCGCAATTTGCTTGTGGAAAGATATTAATGTTGATAGAAAAGGAAAAACTTTCAAAAATAAAAAAAGGTATAAGTCCTAAAGCAACAATAGAAGAAAATGTTACTTTAGGTAAAAATGTTTGTATAGGACATAATGTAGTTGTTGAAGATAATACAACAATAGGAGATAATACTAAAATTTTACCTAATGTTTTTATAGGAAGAGACGTTTATATAGGAAAAAATTGTTTAATATATCCCAATGTAACAATAAGAGAAAGAACAAAAATAGGAGATAATTGTATTATACATGCAGGTGTTGTAATTGCAGGAGATGGTTTTGGTTTTGTTTACGAAGGGGATAAAGTTTATAAAAAACCTCAGCTTGGTTATGTTGAAATAGGTAATAATGTTGAGATAGGAGCCAATACAACGATAGACAGAGCAACTTTGCCGTCAAGTAAAACATATATAGGTGATAATACAAAAATAGATAATCTTGTAATGATTGCACACAATGTTCATATAGGTAAGAATTCTACTATAGTAGCACAGGTTGGAATTGCAGGTTCAACAACTGTAGGTAATCATGTTACTTTGGCAGGGCAGGTAGGACTTGTAGGTCATATAAACATAGGTGACAATGTAATGATAGGGGCACAAAGCGGAGTTACAAACGATATAGAACCGAACCAGGTTGTTGCCGGTGAACCTCTTCAACCTTACAGAAGATATCTGCAAACAAAAGCAATAATAAAAAAATTACCTGAAATTTATGAACAAGTAAAATCTTTGGTAAAAGAAAAAGAACAAAAGGATAAATAATTATGGCAAAACAAACAACTATAGCAAAAGAAATTTCTTTTGAAGGTGTAGGTCTTCATACCGGGAATAAAAGCAAGATAGTTTTTAAGCCTGCACAAGCAAATACCGGTATACATTTTGTAAGAGTAGATTTACCGAATAAACCGGATATCAAAGCAGATTGGAACAGTTTATCAACAGAAGCGGCAATACGAGGAACAACAATACAAAAAGATGAAATAAAAATTCATACAATAGAACACATTTTATCTTCTTTTTACGGTTTGCAAATAGATAATGTAATTGTCGAAATAGATAATAATGAACCTCCTATATTGGATGGTAGTGCAAAATTATTGGCAGAAAAAATTTTAGAAGCCGGAATAAAAGAACTGGATGCCGATAAAGAATTTTATACAATAAAAGAACCTGTTGTTTTTGAAAACGGAAAAACAAAAATTACGGCTTATCCTAGTGATAAATTAGAAATAGATTGTAAAATAGGCTATGACCATCCTTTTTTATCCAATCAACAGGCGAAGTTTGAAATAAACAAAAATATTTATTGTAATGATATTGCACCTGCTAGAACATTTTGTTTTGATTATGAAATAGAAGCATTACAAGCTAACGGACTTGCAAGAGGCGGGAGTTTGGATAACGCCATAGTTATAGGACCTAACGGAATTTATAACAAAGAACCTTTGAGATTTAACGATGAATTTGTTCGTCACAAAATTTTAGATTTAATCGGTGATATATCTTTGTCCGGTAAACAGATAAAAGCAAAGATTGTAGCAGAAAAGCCGGGGCATAAAAGTAATGTAAGTTTTATAAAAGAATTTATAAGTAAGGCAATAATAGAAAAAGAAATAAAAGAGGTTAAAAAAGAAGAAAATAAAACAATGGAACAGGAAAATTTAACGGAAGAAAAAATAGTAGAGTATAACAGTGCAGAAATTCAAAAAATAATACCTCACAGATATCCTATTTTAATGATAGATAGAGCTAAAATTATAGGAGACGGAACTAAAAAAGCTATAGGTTATAAATGTGTTAGCGGAAATGAACCCTTTTTTCAAGGACATTTCCCTGGTCAACCAATAATGCCGGGAGTTTTGATTGTTGAAGCAATGGCACAAACATCATGTGTTATGTTTTTATCAAGACCGGCTTTAAGGAACTGTTTGGCATATTTTATGGGAATAGATAAAGTTAAATTCAGAAGAACGGTTATTCCCGGCGATGTTTTGGAATTAAAAGTTGAAGTTATAAGAGATAGCGGGAGAAAAGGTAAAGTAAGGGGAGAAGCTTATGTTGACGGTAAGTTGGCAACAGAAGCTGAATTTATGTTTATTATAGTAGATAGGGAGAAATAAATGATACATAATACGGCAATAATAGATAAATCAGCAGTGATAGGACAAAATGTAGAAATAGGTCCTTATGTTGTAATAGGAGAAGATGTTACAATAGGAGATGGAACAACAATAGGTGCACATGCAACAATTGAATGTGCACAAATAGGACAAAATTGTAAAATTTTCTCACATGCATCAATAGGTGCAGCACCTCAGGACCTAAAATATGCCGGGGAAAAAACAATTGCAATCATTGGAGATGGAACAACCGTAAGAGAATTTGCAACCGTAAATAGAGGAACCAGTGCTAGTGGAAAAACCGTTGTAGGTAAAAATTGTCTTATTATGACATGTGCACATGTTGCACACGATTGTGTAGTCGGAGATAATTGTATAATTGCGAACTGTTGTGCAATTGCAGGACATGTTGAAGTTGGTGACGGTGTTGTTATGGGTGGACTTACTGCCGTTCATCAGTTTGTTAAAATAGGCAGATATGTTGTTACCGGTGGTGGTTCGATGATAAGTATGGATATAATTCCTTTTATGCAGGCACAGGGAGATAGAGCAAAATTATTCGGTTTGAATTTGGTAGGACTTAAAAGAAGAAGAGTTCCACTTGCAGAAATAGAAAATATAAAACATGCTTACAAAATTTTGTTTGCATCAAATTTACCTTTAAAAGAAGCAATTGAAAGATTAGAAAAAGATTTTTCTTCTTCATCTTATGTTTGTGATATTGTTGATTTTATAAAGAAGTCTCAAAGAGGAATTTGCAGACCTAAATAATCATGAGAAATATAGGAATGATAGCAGGTAACGGAAGGTTTCCTTTCCTTGTTGCACAAGAAATAAGAAAACAGGGAGATAGGGTGATAGCCGTTGCTTTAAAGGAAGAAGCCGATAAAGAAATTGAAACGGTTTGTGATGAAACCGTATGGCTTTCCGTAGGAAAAATTCAAAAAATCATAGATGCTTTTAAAGAAAGAAATGTTGATACCGCCATAATGGTTGGACAGGTTAAACATGCCAAAATATATTCTGCAATTACAATGGATTTAAGAGCATTAAAAATAATGACTTCGTTGGTAAACAAAAAAACCGATACTATTTTAACCGCAGTTGTTAAGGAATTCGAAAAAGATGGCATAAAATTTTTGCCTTCTCATATTTATTTAAAACATTTACTTGCCCAAAGAGGTCTTATTGTAGGAAACAAATTAAATTCCGATGAAAGTAAAGATATGGAGTTTGGTTTTAAAATTGCAAAGGGTATTGCAGGATTGGATATAGGGCAAACCGTTGTTGTTAAAGATAAATCCGTTTTGGCTGTTGAATCTATAGAAGGAACGGATGAATGTATAAAAAGAGCATATTCTTTAGGCGGAGAAAATGCAATAGTAGTAAAAGTTGCAAAGCCTAACCAAGATTTTAGATTTGATGTTCCTGTAATAGGTACAAGAACTGTAGATACTTTAAAAAATAATAAAATAAGAGCAATGATTGTTGAAGCCGGTTCAACTTTAATACTTGATAAGGATGAAGTTATAAAAAAAGCTAAAGAAGCCGGTGTAACAATCATCGCCTGCTAAACGGCAATATATAATTTCAATAAAAATTTGCTTCACAAATTTTTGATTAAATATTAAGTTTTTTGTTATGCAAAAAACACATTAATTGCTAATTGCTAATTAATAATTACTAATTGCCGTTTTGTAGTTGTCGTTAGAGAACGAATAGTTTGAGGCGAACTGAAGTGTTTTAAAATTGCGGTGTACATTAGGCGAAGCAGTACATAAGATTTTAAAATACGAAAGTGTAGTCCAAAATATTCGATCGATATAAAAGGATTTGTTTTTAAATTGCAAATTTAAAAGAAAAATCCGTTTCGCTAAATGATGATTGACAAAATATTATCAATAGTTGTAGAATAAACTGATTTTGTTATTCAATATTTATTGGGTTGTATTATGCATTTAGGACCTCAAATTTTATTTACAATATTAGGTTTTCCGGTAACAAATACTATAGTTACTACTTTAGTTGCCGATATAATAATAATAGCAATAGTTATTGCAGTTCGAAAAGCTTTTTCTTTGTATCCCAAAGGAATACAAAATTGTATAGAAATGGTATATGAATATTTTTACGGTACGGTAGAAGAAGTTTCTTCAAAAGTAGCTATTATTTTTCCTTGGGTTTTAACATTTTTCCTTTTCATAGTAGTATCAAATTTGTTGGGACAGTTTCCCGGTTTTGAAACAATAAAAGTAAATACTTCCAGCGGTGAAGTTCCATTGTTTAAAACTGCAACAAGCGATTTGAATGTTACAGCTGCACTTGCAGTTACTTCCATATTTATGTGCAGTTTTTATTCAATAAAATATACAGGTATAAAAAATTATATAGAAAGATTTATAAATTTTAAAATGTTTCCTATTTTTTTGATTGTCGGTATATTGGAATTTGTCGGAGAATTTACAAAAGTTATTTCGTTGTCTTGCAGGTTGTTCGGTAATTTGTTTGCAGGAGAAAATGTTATGTCAACAATTTCTTCAATGTTTGCATTTGGATTACCGTTACCATTTATGTTTCTTGAACTTTTAGTTGCACTAATTCAGGCCATAGTATTTGCAATGCTTACAATGGCCTTTATGAGTATAATGATAGAAAAACATTAGTCGTTAATTATAAATTATATATTGTAAATTGTAGTTTTAAGGAGGAATTAAAGTTATGACAATCACATTAGGCGGCGGTATGATTATGGCGATAGGTGCATTGGGACCTGGCCTTGGAATCGGTTTTATAGGTGCAAAGGCAGTAGAAGCAATTGGTAGAAATCCTGAAGCTTCAGGTAAAATAATGATAAATATGCTTATTGCTATGGCACTTGCCGAATCTATAGCTATTTATTGTTTGTTATGTGCATTTGTAATGAAATAATTTAAAAGAATAATTTTATGGATATAATAACAAATATATTAAATTTATTCGGTATAGAATCAAAACTTTTTATAGCACAAATAATAAATTTTGCTATATTGCTTATTATTTTGAAGTTGTTTTTATATAAACCAATTGCACAAATGTTGGAAGATAGAAAAAATAAAATAAAACAAGGGCTAGACGATGCAAAAAATGCAAAGGAAGCTCTTAAAATTGCTGATACACAAAAAACCGAAATTTTAAAAAATGCAAAAAAAGATGCCGATAAAATTATTGAAATTACAAAACAATCCGTTCAAAACATTAAACAACAAGCTACGGATGATGCAAAAAAACAGGCTATAGAAATTGTTGAAAATGCGAAGAAAGCTGCAAAAGACGAACAGGAAAAAGCTTCAAAGAAAGTCGGTTTAATGTCTATAGATATTTCTAAAAAAGTAGTTTCTAAAATTTTATCTGAAATTTTTTCCGAAAAAGAAAAAACCGAAATATTGACAAGAGCGGTAAATAAAATAGAACATAGCGGATATGAAAAAACAAATAGTTAGACAATTAGCACAATCAATAGCCCAAAACGGAACTGTTTCTCAAGAAGTTTCCGATTGGATATTTAAAAATTTAAGCAGAGCAGAAATAAAATTGTTTGTAAGATATTTGTCTGCGGAAATAAAAAATTGGACGGTTGTTGCAAAATATGCCGGACAACCTACCGATGAAATAAAAGAAAAAATAAAACAAATGTTCCCTAACAAGAATATTGTTTATGTCAGAGCCGATGAAGAAGTTGGTGCCGGAGTAAAATTTGAATTCGGAGATTATATACTCGACTATACCGTATCGGCAATGATTGAAAAAATAATGAAAACCATAAGAGAGAATTTATGAAACCAGAAGAACTTATAAAACAAATAGAAGATAAACTTTTTTCTACGAACATTAACCCTGAACTTTCTAATTACGGTATTGTTGAAACCGTAGGAGACGGTATTGCAAAAGCTACCGGCCTTTCGGGGGTAGGTTACGGAGAAGAAGTTGAATTTGAAAATAAAGCAAAAGGTCTAGTTTTAAATTTGGATGAAGATATCGTTTCAATTGTGTTGTTATCCGATGAGCAAATTACAAGAGGAATGAAAGTTTATTCTACAGGAAAAATTTTGGGTGTAACCGTTTCCGACCAATTGATAGGAAGAGTTATAGATCCTATGTGTAAACCGCTCGATGAGAAAGAACTTAAAATTGAAAACGGTAAACTATATCCTTTTGAAAAAATTGCTGCCGGTATTGTAGAAAGAAAACCGGTTGACAGACCTATAAAAACGGGTATTAAAGCCGTTGATGCAATGATACCTATAGGAAGAGGTCAAAGAGAACTTATCATTGGAGATAGAGGAACGGGAAAAACCGCAATCGCAATAGATACGATAATTAATCAAAAAAAATTGGATTTAGGTTTAAAAAGAGTAATTTGTATTTATTGTGCAATCGGTCAAAAAAAATCTAATATTGCAACCATAGTAGCAAAATTAAAAGAAGCCGGAGCAATGGATTATACCATAGTTGTTTCCGCAACCGCTTCGGATTCCGCATCACTTCAATATGTTGCACCTTTTGCAGCTTGTGCAATAGGTGAATATTTTATGGATAAAGGCGAAGATGTTTTAGTTATATACGACGATTTAACCAAACATGCTTGGGCATACAGAGAGCTTTCTTTGTTGCTTAGAAAACCGGCCGGAAGAGAAGCATATCCGGGAGATATATTTTATTTGCATTCAAGATTGCTTGAAAGAGCTGTTTGTCTTTCCGATAAAAACGGTGGAGGAACATTAACGGCTCTTCCGATTATTGAAACACAAGGTAACGATGTGTCGGCTTATATTCCTACAAATGTTATTTCAATTACGGACGGTCAAATATATTTGGAAGCGGATTTGTTTAATGCAGGTGTAAGACCCGCTTTAAATGTAGGTTTGTCCGTATCAAGAGTTGGTGGTGCGGCACAAACAAAGCCTATGAAACAGTTGGCAGGTCCTGTAAGACTTGAATTGTCGCAGTTTAGAGAATTGCAAAGTTTTGCTCAGTTCGGAAGCGACTTGGATGAAGCAACACTTAAAAAAATTAACAGAGGTAAAGTTTTAACCGAAATTTTAAAACAGCCTCAATATAAACCTTATGATGAAGCATCGGAAATCATAGCAATATATTCTGCAACATCGGGTTGTTTGGATGATGTTAAGATAGATGATTTAATGAAAATAGAAAACGGTATTATAGATTTTATAAAAATGAACAATAAAGATTTAGTTAAAAAAATTACCGAAAATAAGAAGTTGGATGATGCAGTATTGGCAGAATTAAAAACAGCAATATCCGATTGTAAAAAAACATTGGTATAGATAAATAGATTATGGCAGAAAGTTTACAGCAAATTAAAAAAAGAATAAAAACGGCAAACAGTATAGCACAAATAGCAAAAGCTATGGAAATGATTGCCGCATCTAAGATAAAAAGAGCACAAACGGCAGTTGAAAAAAACAGACCATATGCCGACAGAGTTAAATATGTCGTTCAAAAAATTTTATCGGAAAGCGATAATTTGGTTTCAAATTCATCTTATGTAAGTATAAAAAATACAAGTGGTAAAAAATTAGTTTATGTTATAAGTTCCGATAAAGGTTTGTGCGGTGGTCTTTTGGCAAACATATTTAAACAGGTAGTAACTAATGTTTCCAAACAAGATTATGTCGTTACCATAGGTAAAAAAGCACAATTATTTTGTATAAAGAATGGTTTTAATGTTGTCGCTTCTTTTGATATGGGAACATTGTTTCCTAAATTTAATGATATTTTCCCTATGTTAAAAATAATGACGGATTATTATGAAAAGAAAGAAATATCTGCTGTTGATGTTGTATATACACATTTTAAAAATCGTTTGGTACAGGAATCGGTAACAAAAGTTTTGGTTCCGATTCAAAAAGATGAAAATTTTGTAAGTAAAGGAGAACATATTTTTGAACCGTCTCCTAAAGAAGTTTTAGATGATTTAATCCCTTATTATATGGAAGTTTGTTTTTACGATATGTTGATGAATGCTTATGCAAGCGAACAGTCTGCAAGAATGGCAGCTATGAGTAATGCAAAAGAAAATGCACACGAAATATCATCATCATTAACAACCGTATATAATAAGTCAAGACAAGAAAAAATTACTAATGAAATATTGGATTTGGCAAACGGACAGATACATTAAGGCAATTTATAATGTATAATTTATAATGTACAATGAATGTGCTTTTTGCATAGCAAAAAGCCTAATATTTAATTAAGAAATTTGCGAAGCAAATTTTACCGACATTATACATTTTACATTCTACATTGTACATTAAAAATACGGAGTATTTTTTAAAATGGAAAAAGATAATTTAAAAAAAGGTGAAGGTGTTGTTATAAGGGTTCAAGGTGCTGTTGTTGATGTCAGGTTTAAAAATGAAGCACCTGGTGTTTATGAAGCATTAAATATTGAGCTTAAAGATGGTTCCGTTTTGGTATTGGAAACAATGTTTCAAATGGACAACTTTGAAGTAAGGACTATAGCTTTAGGTTCTACCGACGGAATAAAAAGAGGAGCTAAGGTTGTAAGAACAAATGCTCCTATTTCCGTTCCAGTAGGAGAAAAAACTTTAGGAAGAATATTTAATGTTTTAGGACAGCCCGTAGACGGTCTTAACAAAATAGAAAAAACGGATTGTCAATTTATGCCTATACACAAACCGTCTCCTACATTGTCGGAACAAAAAACCACACCTGAAATATTGGAAACCGGTATAAAAGTTATAGACTTGATTTCTCCTTTTACAAAAGGAGGGAAAATAGGAATATTCGGCGGAGCCGGTGTAGGTAAAACGGTTGTTGTAAAAGAGCTTATAAGAAATATTGCAATGGAACACGACGGACACTCTGTTTTTGCGGGTGTAGGTGAAAGAACAAGAGAAGGAACCGATTTGTGGATGGAAATGAAAGAATCAAATGTTTTGGATAAAACCGTTCTTGTTTTTGGCCAGATGAATGAACCGCCGGGAAGCAGAATGAGAGTTGCATTGACAGGTCTTACAATGGCAGAATATTTCAGAGATCAAAATCACGAGGACGTACTTTTGTTTATAGATAATATTTTCAGATTTGCTCAGGCAGGAAGTGAAGTTTCCGCATTGCTTGGAAGAATGTCATCCGCTGTAGGATATCAGCCTAATTTGGCTTCGGATATGGGTGAACTTCAGGAAAGAATTGCATCAACAAATAAAGGTTCAGTTACATCCGTTCAAGCTATATATGTTCCCGCAGACGATTATACCGACCCTGCTCCGGTAACCATATTTTCTCATTTGGATGCAACTATTACACTTGATAGAGCAATTGTTGAGCAAGGTTTGTATCCGGCTGTTAATCCGTTAACATCATCGTCAAGATTACTGGATCCTAACACGGTAGGACAGGAACATTATGATGTTGCCATGAACATAAAGAAAATTTTACAAAAATATAAAGATTTACAGGATATTATTGCAATCTTAGGTATGGATGAGTTATCAGATGAAGATAAATTAACGGTTGCAAGAGCAAGAAAAATTCAAAAGTTTTTAACACAGCCGATGTTTGTTGCAGAAACATTTACGGGACTTGAAGGTAAATATGTTAAACTTGAAGATACAATAAAAGGTTTCAAAGAAATTATTGAAGGAAAATACGACGATATTTCCGAACAGTGTTTCTATATGGCAGGAACAATAGAAGATGTATTAAAAAAGGCAGGTAAATAGTGCCGAATATTTATAAGTTAGATATTTTATCTCCGGAAGGTATAAGTTACAGCGGAAAAGTTTTGCAGGCGAGTTTTCCTACAAATACGGGTATTATTACTGTTCTTGCAGGGCATACTTCTCTTATAACAAAACTTTCCGGCGGTGAAATTGAAATTATAGAAGAAAGCGGTAATAAAAAATATATTACGATTGTAGGCGGTTTTTTAGAAATATCACAAAATGAAGTTAGTGTTATCGCCGATTTTGCCATAAGATCGGAAGAAGTTGATGATGCAAAAATCAATGAAGCTAAAAAAAGTGCCGAAGAACTATTAAAACAAAAAGATAAAATATCTTCGGCGGTTGCAGAACACGAATTACAAAAAGAAATTTTAAAATTGAAATTGTTTGAACATACGAAAAAAAACAAGTCCAAAGGAGCAAAATATTGAACAAATTAGTATTAACTCTAATTTTTACTGTCTTGATGTTTGGCTGTGCTTCTGACGGGACAAAAAAAAGTAGCACTACAAATATGAAAATAACCGAAGAAGGTGATCAGATAGCTTCAAAACCCGGTACTTTTGTCGAAAAGAAATTATTAGCTGTTTCTAAAGGTAAACCGGTAGAGTATGAATATCTTCTTAATTCTAAAGTAATTGCAAAGGAATTTTTGGATGAAAAGGGAGATGTTATTTCTTTCTCAGGAGAAATTCCTAATGGTTTAGTAAAAGAATATGATATGGAAAATAAACTGGTTGCAGAATTAAATTACAATGCAGGGAAAATAGAAGGAGTTACAAAAACTTTTTATCCTAACGGAAAAACAGAAACCGTAAAGAATTATAAAAATGGGAAATTGGAAGGTGTTTTTAAAGAATTTTATGACAATGGTCAGGAAAAAACTTTATCTAATTATAAAGATGGCTTGTTAAACGGTAAAGTAAAAAAATATTCAAATACCGGTACATTATTATCTTCAACGGAATATAGTGATGGAGAAATGAATGGAATATATAAAGAATACTACGTTACAGGAATGACAAAAATGGAAATAGAATATTTTAACGGGAAAAGAGAAGGTGAGTATAAAGAATATTTCCCAAATGGTTCGATTAAAGCACAATATAATTATTCTAAAGGAAAACTTGAAGGCGATTCAAAAATATATTATGAAGATGGAAATATAAATAAAATTGAAAAATATAAAGATAATAAATTAAACGGGGATACAAAAATTTTCAGTAATAATAATTCGCAATTCCCGATGTATGTAGATACTTATGTGAACGGAAAGAAAACTTTAAGAAAAGCATATAGCGGTAAAGGTGAACTTATTTTTCAAATGAAATATTAATTTATATAGAAGGAGTTTTGGTTATGTCAGGTCATAATAAGTGGGCAAGTATTAAACACAAAAAAGCTGCTACGGATGCAAAAAGAGGAAAAGTCTTTACAAAAATTATTAGGGAAATCGTTGTTGCTGCTAAGGAAGGCGGTGGAGTTATAGAAAATAATGCAAGATTAAGAAAAGCTGTTGACGATGCAAGAAATGCAAATATGCCACAAGATAATATAAAAAAAGCTATTCAAAGAGGAACAGGAGAACTTCCGGGCGCAGTATATGAAGAAATAACTTATGAAGGTTATGGCCCTGCAGGGGTGGCTTTGATAGTTGAAACAACAACGGACAATAAAAACAGGACAGCATCTGATATAAGAAAAATATTTTCCAAACATTCCGGTAGTATGGGGGAAACGGGGTGTGTAGGATGGATGTTTTCAAAGAAAGGTTTTATTGCAATAGATAAATCCGCTGGAGATGAAGATACTATTATGACAATAGCACTTGATGCCGGTGCTGAAGATTTTGTTTCAGAAGAAGATTCTTATGAAATTTATACAACAACGAGCGATTTTAATTCTGTTTTAGATGCAATAAAAGCCAAAAATATTGAAGTTGCGGAATCCGAAATTTCAATGGTACCTCAAACCTATGTGAAGTTAGAAGGTGAGAATGCGGAACACATGTTAAAGCTTTTAGATGAACTCGAAGAACATGATGATGTTAAAAATGTGTTTTCAAATTTTGATATTTCCAAAGAAGATATGGAAAAATACGGAGCATAATGATAGTATTAGGTATAGACCCCGGCTTGGCAATGCCCGGCTGGGGTGTTGTATATAAAGGTAAAACAGATAAACTCACATGTCTGGCTTATGGTTGCATGAAAACCTATCCTAAAGATACACTTGCCGATAGATTAAAATTCATATTTAAAGAAACTCAAAAAATAGTTGATACATATAAACCTGAAGTAGTTGCAATGGAAGATATATTTTTTTTGAAAGGCTCTAAGATAATAGCAACTATAGGGCAAGCAAGAGGAGCATTAATATCTGCAGTTGTAACAAAAGATCTTCCTCTATTTGAATATAATCCCAGAACAATAAAAATGGCTTTAACAGGTTATGGTTTAGCAAACAAATATCAAATGCAACACATGGTTAAAACTATGCTAGGTTTAAAAGATATTCCTAAACCCGATGATGCGGCAGATGCATTGGCCATGGCAATTTGCCATATTAACACAAATCGTTTTAATATAAAAATTTAAAATTATCATTAAATTTTTTTGTTTTTTCTATTTTAAATTTGTTATAATAATTGTCGATACTTTTATTTGTTAGTAAATAAAAATATCATTTTTATTATTTATCATAAATAATTAATTCCGTTATAACAATGAGAAAAATTAAAAATTTTAAAATATCAATAAAATCAAGAGAAGTTTCAAGAATGTTACGAAAACTTCTCAACATGGAAGAGCTCTCAATAGATATTGAAGAAGCCGTTCAAAAGGCTTGTTTCTATTATAATAAAACAATTAACCCAGCGGTTGTATATGATACTTTTTCAAAAGAATCTATGGCTTTGAATTTAAATATCGAAACTCCCGCAAAATGGATAGCAGTATCATCTTATATCGTCACAATAGGAAACGAGCTACAGGAAGAATTTAATAAAAATCAAGAATTATTTGGAAGTTATACCGTTCAAATAGTATCTGCTATATCTGCAAATACATTGGAACAATCAAAAAATTTTATTCAAAAGATTCTTACGGATGACGCAAAAGATGAATATTGTGAGCTTTCAAGAAATATTGAAATACCGAATGATTTGTATCCGGAAATTTGCAAAATATTACCGATAGACAAAATTAATGTATCTTTACTAAATGTTGAAGAAAATAAAAGTTTTAAATTTAGTCCTTCAAATACAATAACAGGCTTATATTATTGGATTCCAATAAAAAGAAGGAAAAAATAAAACCAAATTGACTGTTTATTTTTTATTTGTTAGAATAGAAAAATTAATTATTCGGGGGAAAATATAAATGTTAAAAAGTAAAATTTCATTATTGCTTGCCATGCTTTCTTGCTTTGGTTTATTTATCGTTAGTTGTTCGCAAAACGAGACTCAAAACAAAGATGAAGATGCCGTTAAAATTTGGCATTGGATGACGGACAGACAAGCCGCATTTGAAACACTCGCAAAAAAATATTTCGATGAAACTGGAGTAAAAGTTGTTTTTGAAACATATGCTCCTACCGACGTTTATAAAAATAAAATTACTGCAGCAGCCAGCGGTAAATTATTACCAGATATTTTCAACCCTATTTCAGATAAAAGAGAACTTGCTTCATATATAAATGCCGGTTATATTGCAGATTTAACGGATGCAATGAACGACGGATGGAAAGATGTTTTCTTCGAAAAATCATTAGTTCAAAATTCGTTCCCGGAAGGGAATGAATGGAATGTAAAACCAGGAATATATGGTGTTCCTCTCGATGTAAGCACACTGATGATATATTATAACAAAGACTTATTTGCACAGGCAGGCCTTGATCCTGAAAACCCACCTCAAACATGGCCTGAATTTATTGAAGCCGGTAAAAAGTTGAGAGATGCGGGAATACAACCTTTCGTTAGCGGTTTCGGTGAAGCCTGGTTAATAGGTGCATTTGCATCTTCTTATCAGTGGTCTCTTTTCGGTAAACAGGGAATTATAGATACAATAGAAGGTAAAATTCCTTATACCGATAAAAGATGGCTTGAAATATTTAAATTATTTGAAGAAATGAAAGATAACAAAATGTTTGCTTCCGGAATTGTTACAATGGTAAACAAAGATGCTGAAAGAACATTTGCAATAGGTAAAGCAGCAATGGCATTGAACGGTTCATGGGGAGTAAATGTTTATAAATCTATGAATCCTAATTTGAATTATGCAATTATGTATCCTCCTTCTTTACCGGATGCACAATATCCTTTATTGGTATTCGGCGGAGATGGTTCTTCTTTATTTGTAAATGAAATGTCTCCCAGAAGAGATAAAGCAATTGCCTTCTTGAAATGGTTTACGCAAAAAGATCAGCAAGCATTTTTGGCAAAAGAAACTTTAAATATTCCTTCAAATAAAGATGCAGGTCAAGATTTACCTGATATATTGAAAAAATTCTCTGAAAGTGTAGATAGAACTTTTGATGCTTTGCCTGTACTTGAAGCATGGCAAGTAACAAATTATATAAACATCAATTTACAATCTGTTATTATAGGAGAAAAAACTCCTGAAATGGCAATAAAAGAAGTGCAGGCTGAAAAAGTAAGACAGTCAAAAAAATAGGAAACAGGTAAAACAAAAATGATGAATGCAACACCGAAAGAAAAAACCTTTAATATGGTATTTATTTTGCCGGCATTGGTTTTGTTTCTTGTATTTAATTTATATCCTTTATTTAGAACATTTCAATTGAGTTTTTATCAATGGAACGGAATAGATAAAGATATGATATTCGTAGGACTTGCACAATATAAACATATTATATTTAACAATCCTGCATATTGGAAATCCATGTTAAATGCCGCATATATTACATTGTTATGTTTAACATTACAAAACGGTTTGGCATTACTTCTTGCAATATTGGTTAACAGACAAATCAAAGGTGAAAATATATATAGAGTAATATTTTTCTTGCCTCCTGTACTTTCCGGTATTGTTGTTGGTTTAATATGGAAATTTATATACGACGGAAACTTTGGTATATTGAATAGTTGGTTAGCTGCAATAGGTTTTGAAAATTTTAAAGATTTTGCATGGTTATCCGAAATAAAAACGGCATTATCGTCCGTTGCTGTCGTTCACATGTGGAAAGGGTTCGGATACGGTTTTATTATCTTGCTTGCCGGTTTACAGACTATTCCTACGGAACTTTATGAAGCTGCGGAAGTTGACGGTGCGGATAAATGGCAACAGTTTAAACATATAACCGTCCCTTCTATGATTCCGGTATTTACAATGGTTACAATATTAACAATATTGGGTGCAATGCAAATATTCGATTTAATATATTCTATGACACAAGGTGGTCCTGCGGGACATACAGATGTTCCTATAACAAAGATATATCAGTATATGAATAGTGGCGAATTCGGATATTCAACAGCTATGGCTGTTATTTTCGGTCTTGTATTGTTAATAGTTTCAATTGCACAGTTATATGCAAGTAAAAAATTAAACAGATAGGTAAAAATAATGAATTTTTTTAAATTAAAAAAGAATATTTTAGATACAATAACACACTTAATATTGATGGCTGTTGCAGTAACTTGTTTGTTTCCTGTTTTTTGGATGTTATCGTCGTCGTTAAAGAAACAGAGTGAAATTTTTACAAGTATGTCTTTACTTCCGGAAACTTGGCAATGGGTGAATTATAAAGAAGCATTTATTACTGCAGATTTCGGAATGTATTTCTTAAACAGTGTAATTTATACTGTTGTCGGTGTTGCCGCAATTGTTTTAGTTACTTCTATGGCGGCTTATGGTTTTGCAAGGCTTGATTTCTGGGGGAAAAATATTCTTTTTTACCTTTTAATATCCACTTTGTTAATTCCTATCCCAGGTGCATTTGTTCCGTTATATCTTTTACTTAAAAGTTTACATTTATTGGATACGAGAACAGGATTGTTGTTATGTTATATAAGCGGTGGTATAGCTTTCGGCTTGTTCTTATTAAAATCTTTCTTTGAAGAATTACCAAGGGAAATAGAAGAAGCTGCTCTTATAGACGGTTGTTCAAGGTTTGGTATTTATTGGAGAATAGCATTACCATTAGCAAAACCTGCCATAGCAACCCTTGTTATAATTCAATGTTTAACAATTTGGAACGAATTTTTACTTGCATTGGTTGTTTTACAAGATACATCTAAAATGCCTATACAAAGAGGTTTAATGGTTTTCCAAGGTACACACATGACGGATTATCCTCTTTTAATGGCAGGTCTTACAATAGCAACGGTTCCTATCGTTATAGTGTATTTACTTATGCAGAAACATATTGTGAAGGGGATTGCGGCTGGGGCGGTTAAAGGCTAAAAAATTATATTTTTTAGCTAAACGGATTTATCTTTTAAATTCTAACTTCGTATTTGTTTCAATCGAGTACCAATCGCTTCGCTTTCTTTTCAGTACACTTCATTCAACAAACACTTCGTTATAATTTAAAATCTTAAAATCCTTTGAGAGTAAATAACGACTAAAACAAATTATTATTTGACAAAACAAATAAAATTATATTATAATTTTGGCGAAGTTAGAAATTAAGTTTTTAATTTCGGGTGGATTTATAGGTTTTACTTGCCAGCCCTAAATGGCTAAAGGAGCTTTTTTTATTGATATAAATAAAAACACAGTGCGGATTTAGTCACTTTACTTGCCTGCACTTAAAAATTAGGCTAAAGGAGTAAAAATGTATTTCTCGGTTTATCAATCAAAACTTAAAATTGAAATTAATAAATGGTCTAAAACAACATTTATAGATACTTCTTAAAACATTTAAGTAATTAGAAATATTCACTTAAAAGGATATTTATAAATGAATCAAAATAGTGTAGAAATAAATTTTTATATTAAACATAAACAAAATTACGATGAAGTTATAAGAAATATCAAAGTATTAATAAATATTTTAGTATTGGCAGAAAAAATAATAATTAATAAAGAAAGAACTTCTATTATTTTAAAAGAAATAAAGAAATTAAATATTTTTGAATGTTATGATACTTTAAAAATATTAAATAGATTATCAAACGAAATAGATAGTATCAATTCAAAAGAAAAAGGTTCTTTATTATAACAATTAAAGGAGAAAGAAAATGATAAAAGAAACTAAAATTATTTGTCCAAAATGTGGTGTGGAAATTAATATTTCCGATGCAATAAAAAATCAATCAAAGGAAGAAAAAAAATTAACATTTAAAGATAAATTAGCATTATGGATATGGGAAAATTTATAGAAAATAAATAGTAGTAAAAAGTGTAACATTATTGGCTCTAATTGATAGCACTATAAATAATAGCAAAGGAGCCAAAACACAGTGCGGATTTAGTCGCTTTACTTGCCTGCACTTAAAAATTAGAGCTAAAGGGGTAAAAATGTATATAAAACAATTAAAAGAAGAAAAATCATTTTTAGAAAAATACAAGAAATATCATAATAAATTTGAATATTCAAATGAGAAAGGTAAAATCTATCAAGAAGGAAATGTACAAATAAGAAAAAATAGAGAAGGTTATGAATATTCTGAACCATACTTTACAATTTATCAATTGTCAGTAAATTTAATTAATAATACATATTTCTATGATAAAAATTCTTATGAATCATTAATAGATGATGATTTTATTATTAAGTTTGAAATAAAATTCAAAACACTTGATGAATGTGTTAGATATATTAAACATTTCTTGCCTAAAAATACTATTGAAAATTATGTGTTTTTAATTAATAAACAGCAACATAAAATGTTTACAGGAGTTATTAGGCAAACTAATCTTATTAAAAATAGTGAATTTTTGGTTTCACAAAAAAAAGATGTTAATATTTTTGAGCAAAAAGAGTATATCCCAATAAATGTAGAGCAAAGAGTTAGTTTATATAATATAGGATATAGAACAGAAAGATTTGTTCCTATAATTAGCATAAATGCTTATGAAAAACTGAAAAATGCTATTATCCTTTCAAAGTATGGTGCAAGTAGATTAATTTTAAAAGTAAAAAGCTTTAAAGACAATAACAAAAGCACTGAACATTATTACAATTTTTATTTTAAGAAAAATCTAAAATTTTCAAAGACTTTCATTATGATATCAAAAGAGTTAAAAGCTTTCGATAAAATAGCATATGTTGCTCCAAAAGAAAGTTTTGATAGTCATGAGCATTTTGTAGATGGTTTAAATATAGAATTAGCAAACTTTTCTTTGTTTATTAATTCTTTTTTTCTAAAATATCCTTCAAAAAATAAATTTAAATATTTACAAATATCCGCTGAAACAGAACAAATAACCACTGATGAATTTCAAAATATTTTTAAACAATATGGGAAGAAGGATTATTCCTATGGAGCAAGAAAGCTGTGGGTAAATGATATAGGGTTCGGTTTTTACAATAAAAATTATTATTACGATTACACAAAATAAAAAGTAATGAAGAAAAAAATTAAGAGTAAATTGAATATTTTAGAAAAAAAGGAGAATATTTATGACAGATTATTCATTAAGAATAAGTAGTGAAGATATACCTAAAAAGGGAAACTACGATAAACAAATAGAACATTTTAAGTTTATCATTAAAACATTGAAATATTTACACAGAGCTAAAATGTTAAACACTGAAGGATTGTTTACAATAAGATTATTAATATCTCTTTTGGAAAGATATATTGCTTGTTTCCATTATTGGAGACGAATTTTAGAAAAATAAAAACACAGCGTGGATTTAGTCGCTTTACTTGCCTGCACTTAAAAATTAGAGCTAAAGGAGTTAAAAAATGGATTTTTTAGAGAAAAAAGAGAGGGAAAAAATAGAGAAAAAAGAAAAAGCTAATGAAAGATATATTAATAAAAACTGGAAATCAGGATATATTACCAAAACAGAAGCAGATAAACATCATAAACTAATAGCTTTAGAAACACATCCGCTTGGATTTAGAAGAATAGGTTTTCTATATCATGATATATTTTCTTATGATGAAAAGTACTTTAATAGTGGATTAGTATATATAATAGCCGGCTGTAGTTTTGCTCCTTCAATAACTGGAATTATTAGTACTAAAAAAATTCCTAAAAAAGTATGTCCCTGCTGCAGTTACCAAACATTAACTCCTTATTACTGTCTTGTCTATACTCTGACAGGAAGTCATATCATTAAATTTTATTGTGAAAACTGTAAAGAAAAAATAGCATTTAATAATATTTACGATTATTATAAATTACTTAAAAAATATTTAATAAAGTATGGATTATGGTATCACACTGCTTCAACAGATGATTTTTCTTTTGAAAGATGGCGTTCTTTTAATATGGGAAAAGCAAAAGAATTGAATAAAATAAGAGAAATAGAAAAAGATTTAAATTTTTCATTGGAATTTTTGGAATAAAAATTTGATATTTGGTTCAACAGCAGGAAATAAAAGATTACATTTTTTACATATTATTTTTATATAATAAATAAAAAAGCATGTAAGATTATAATCTAATTACTATCGATATATAAAAATAATAATAACATTTAATTATGATAAAAAATAAAAACAAAAATTTTTCATTAAAAGAAATAGATTTAAATTCTTTCGCAAATCATCTTTATAATAAAAAACATTATAATAATCCAGGGAATCTAGAATATTGGGATATTAAACATGTATTTCGAAACTTTAAGAAAAATAATTTTATAGAACAAAGATGGGAAGAAAAGTATAATTTATACAAAAAGAAAAAAGAATTAGAACAGCATCAAATTAATCAACAAAAAATTATAAAAACAAAGAAATTTACAATCGGATATATTTCTGATATACACATAAATCACAAAATAAATTATAAAAAAGATATTACAGAAAATATTTCAAAAGAATTAAGAGAAAAGAATATAGATATTCTTCTTGTTGGTGGAGATACATCTGATGATTTAAAAACATTTAAGTCTTTTATTTCTCAATTGAAAATATCAATATTAAAATTACATATTAAAACTAAAATTATATTTGTTCTTGGTAATCACGAATTATGGGAACAAACAAAAACATTTAATGAAATTATAAATAAGTATAAAAAAGTTATAATTAAAAACGGAATGTTTTTTATTCAAAATAGTATTTTATATATTGATTCTAATACAAAAGATATAAGCATTAGAGAAATTACGGAATTAGAATTATCAAAAATATCAAAAAATAATTTAAAAATAAAATTAAAGAAATCAAATTTAATAATATTTGGCGGTATAGGATTTTCTTGGTATAACAAAGATTTTGAAGCTTATTACGGGAAAACGATAACTAATGCAAAGCAACTTGAAGAAACAAAAAACTTTGAACGATTATATAATAAAATATGTGATTCTATATATGATAAAACAATGATTGTTTTTACACACACTCCAATAGAAGATTGGTGTAAAAATAGCAGAAATATGAATAATTTCATATATGTAAATGGACATACTCATTATAATAAGATTTTAAAAGCAAATAATATATATTCTGATAATCAAATAGGTTATAATAACACTAAAATTCATATAAAATATTTTAATATTGGAAAAGATAGAAAATATTTTTGCAATTATAATGATGACGGCATATATGAAATAAATTCTAATGATTATATTGAATTTTATAGAAATAAACATATTGCTATCAGTTATAGTACTGAAAAATATAAAGGTAAAATATATATGTTGAAAAAAGGAGAAATTTATTGTTTTATTTATAAATCTCCTAAAAATTCTTTATCTCTGTTAAATGGTGGAAAACCAGATGAAAAATTATCGAATAATAATGTAAAATATTATTATAATAAAATGGAACGAAATATTAACTATTTAGAAAAAATAAGAAAATATCTTAAAAAATATAAAGAGTTTCAAAATGAAATTTCAAAAATAATAATGAATTTTGGTGGATTTGGATATATTGAAGGTGTAAATATCAGTATAGATTGGTATAATAGAATTTTTGTAAACCCAATAGATTTTAATATTATTACATGTAATTCTTTCTATGAAGATGAAGTGTTTTATAAAGATATAGAATCATTATTAAAACAACACTGTCCTTATTATTATAAAAACTATATAAAACAAAATTCTAATATAAAAAAGCATAAATATAATAAAATTAAAGAAGTAGGAAGTTATTTTTATTACGATGTAAATAATAATGATATAAAAGATGTTATTAAAAAAATGTCTCAAAAAATCAATAGAATATATAAATTGGATGAAAATATAGTATGTACTTGGTATGAGACAAATAAATAATAAATAAAAAAATATTTTGGCATATATTTAAACTCCATATTTGTTTTTGATTGTAACAAAGCCTATAAATTTCTCATTACTACTTGTTTTTATAGTTATCTCTCAATCTCTCAAAAATCGCAAGGCGATTTTTATTGTCATTAATTATAAATTATACACTATACATTCGTTACCTTCTTTGTAGTTTTTGTTTTTGAAGAGTTTATAAATGAAAGCGAAGCGGATGGTAGATAAGGGAGACAAATACAAAATTATAAATAAAAAATAAAACTCGCTTAGCTAAAAGATTAGCAAATATTTTGCTCCGCAAAATTTCTTTGTTTTTTCTCTATAAACTTTATATAATTATCAAATATATGAAAAAAAGGTTAGATGTTTTGATTTTTGAAAAAGGGTTAGCAGAAAGCCGTTCGAAAGCACAAGCTATTGTTATGGAAGGATTAGTTCTTGTTAATGGTAAAAAAATAACTAAAGCGGGAACACAAGTTAGCGAAGACGATATTATAGAAATAGAAAAACAAAATCCTTATGTATCAAGAGGCGGTTTAAAATTAGAGTCTGTTCTAAACTTGTTTAATATAGATTTTACGGATAAAGTTTGTATAGATATAGGAGCCTCCACCGGCGGTTTTACGGATTGTATGTTGCAACACGGAGCAAAAAAAGTTTATGCCGTAGATGTTGGAACAGCTCAACTTCATTATAAATTAAGAAATGATGCAAGAGTTGTAAATATTGAGAATGTAAATTTCAGATATTTTGACAAAACTTTATTAAAAGATGATATAGATATTATAACCATAGATGTTTCTTTTATATCTCTTGATAAAATATTGCCTCTAGCAAGTGAAATTATATCAAAAGACGGTTTTATTGTCGCAATGATAAAACCTCAATTTGAACTTGAACCGAACGAAATAAATAAAGGTGTTGTAAGAGACGAATCTTTAAGACAAAAGGCAATAAATAAAATTAAAGATGTTGCAATAAATTTAGGTTTGGAAATTTTAAAAGAGCAAGATTCGGGTGTGAAAGGTCCAAAGGGAAACTTGGAACACTTTATATTACTTAGACATAAAAATAGCTTTTAAAAATTTAAACAGCAAATAAAATTTGAAGATATTTTATTATAGTGTTCAAAATGTACAATGTATAGTGTATAATGTATAATGTCGGTAAAGGTTGCTTTGCAATTTTTGATAAACAATTAGATTTTTGCAAAGCAAAAATACATTAATTATAAATTCTACATTTTACATTATACATTGAATTAAAGAGGTCAAAATGGCAGATTACAATGTGTTAGATGTTGAAAAGAAATGGCAAAAATATTGGGAAGAAAATAAAGTTTTTGAATGTCATCCCGATGAAAATAAAGAAAAATATTATATTTTGGTAATGCTTCCTTACCCTTCGGGGAATTTACATATGGGGCATGTCAGAAATTACAGTATAGGCGATGTTTTTGCAAGATATAACA
>JAEEGL016084629.1_pt1 | contig 24190 bp, 19 predicted proteins | sample 9134231 | NCBI WGS metagenome assembly JAEEGL01 (sample SAMN16246548, study PRJNA631951) | gut metagenome | biome: gut microbiome; feature: rumen; material: fiber-attached | host: Bos | place: Iran: Karaj | collected 2018-10
ACTTTATCGCCGACCGGGTGCTGGAGAAGGCCGGATACTACTCCTCCAACGCCAGCTGGAGCGCCGGGGCGGAAAAGAGCGTGACCGTGGGCGTGTTCCGGCTGACCATGAAGTCCAACAGCGACAACTTCCGCCAGAGCAGCATCCAGGGGGTCATGAAGCGCATCAAGGCCAAGGGCGCTACGGTGATCGTCTACGAGCCCACCCTGCCGGACGGGGAGACCTTCTTCGGAAGTCTCGTGGTGAACGACCTGGAGGAGTTCAAGCGCCGCTCCGACGCCATCATCGCCAACCGCTACGACTCCTGCCTGGACGACGCGGCAGACAAGGTCTACACCCGCGACCTGTTCCGCCGGGACTGAGGCGCGTGGGGAACTCACACACGAAAGAAACAGCGAAAGCGCAGCCGTTTGGCTGCGCTTTCGCTGTTTTATGATCGCCCTTACAGTCCCAGACGAAGTGCCGTATGCAGACAGATGTATGCGGTGGGGATGGAAAAGAGCAGACTGTCGGCCCGGTCGAACATGCCGCCGTGGCCGGGGATCAGATTGGAGAAATCCTTGATGCCGATCATCCGCTTCACCAGGCTCTCCGCCAGATCGCCGATCTGGCCCATGCTGGAGGCCAGAAGCGCGGTGATCAGACAGGCGGGAAGACTCAGCTCCGGGAAGATGGGCAGAAAGTAGATGACGGCGCCGACGACCAGGGAGGAGAGCGCACCGCAGACCGCGCCCTCGATGGTCTTGTGGGGGCTGACCAGAGGTGCCAGCTTGTGCTTGCCGAAGCGCATCCCGCCGAAGAGCGCAAAGCTGTCGCACACCAGGGTGGAGGCGGTGGCGACCAGAAGCGCCTGCTGCCAGATCTCGCCCACGCTGATCATCATCAGCAGGCCGAAGAGAAAGCCGGGATAGGCGAGCCCCGCCACGGTGTAGACGGCGCCGCGGCCCTGGACCTTCTTGTGCAGGATGCCGGAGAACATGGCCAGGTACACACCGAGCCCCATGCAGGCGATATAATACAGGTGCCCCAGGTGGAACAGCGTCAGGACGGCCTGGGCGGCAATGTAGGTATACATGACCCAGGCGGCGCAGTAGACTTCATTTTTTTCTACGGCCCGGCTGTATTCATAGCAGCAGAGGATGCCGGCCGCGGCAAAGAACAGGACCCGGCTCACCTCGGAGATCAGCACACAGCTGAGCGTGATCGCCAGCAGGACGACGGCGGAAAGAACGCGTTGCTTCAAGATACATCCCTCATTATATTCGAACTTGAATGAAGCCAGCATAACACAAAAAACCGAGAACAACAAGAGATCCCTTGCCGCTTTTCAGAAAAAAAGAGCGGATATTGTTGGGATCACTGTTTTAGTTGAAATTTTAAGTTATATATGTTATAGTAAGGTGTGATTATGTAAATTGGCTTACTGTGTATTTTTTTCGGGACGCCGAACGATCTTCGCTGCTGAAGACGCCGGAGAAAGCAGCGATGCTCGGGTCCTTTTCACCGAAGGCCGCTGCCTTCGCTGTGCGGAAGATTGAGAAAAGGGGAGAGTGGGATGGATATGCGAAAAATCAGCTTCAGCCCTCCGGATATCAGCGAACTGGAGATCGCAGAGGTCGTAGAGACCCTGAAGAGCGGTTGGATCACCACCGGGCCCAGGACGAAGCTCCTGGAGAGGAGGCTCGCGGCTTATATCGAGACCGGGAGGAACGACTTCGATACGGAGCGCGAGACCGAACGCTGGAGCAACCGCGCGGTCTGCCTCAATTCCGCCACGGCAGCCGAGGAACTGTGCCTCCATCTGCTTGGCGTGAAGGAGGGGGACGAGGTCCTGGTGCCTGCCTATACCTATACCGCCTCCGCCTCCGCTGCCGTCCACTGCGGCGCAAAGGTGAGATTCGTCGATATCCGCAAGGACGGCGACCCCGACACCCACATGCCGGAAATGGATTACGACATGCTGGAAGACGCCATTACGGAGAAGACGAAGGCCGTCGTCACCGTGGATCTGGGCGGGATCGTCTGTGATTACGATCGGATCTTCGAGATCGTCGAGAGGAAAAAGCATCTTTTCACCCCCGTCGGATCCGACGGGACGCCTCTGGGAGATCTGGGCAGCCGCATCCAGCGTTCTCTCGGCCGCGTGGCCGTGCTGGCGGACTGTGCCCACAGCCTGGGCTCCTCCCGCGTGGTGGAGCACGTCGGCGGGAAGCCCGTGGAGAAGGGCAGACGCTTCTGCGGCGCCATCGCAGACTTTTCCTCCTTCTCTTTCCACGCGGTGAAGAATTTTACCACGGCGGAGGGCGGCGCCGCCACCTGGCTCCCCATGGATCGGGTGGATGACGCGGAGATCTATAAAATGTTCCAGCTGCTGTCCCTGCACGGCCAGAACAAGGACGCGCTGGCCAAAACGAAGCTGGGCTCCTGGGAGTACGACATCGTCGGCCCCTGGTATAAGTGCAACATGACCGATATCATGGCCGCTCTCGGCCTGAGACAGCTGGACCGTTATCCGGGGCTTCTGGCCCGGCGCGCGGAGATCGCCGCCCGCTATGACGCGGTCTGCGACGAACTGGGCGTGGGGCACCTGGTCCATCAAGCGGATGGCATGACCAGCAACCGGCATCTGTACCTGATCAGGATCCCGGGCTTTGGCGAAGAAGAGAGAAACCGCCTCATCGAACGGATGGCGGAGATGGGAGTCGCGACGAACGTCCACTACAAGCCGCTGCCGATGATGACGGCCTATGGCGCGGACTGCACCGGATTCCCCAATGCGTACGACTATTATCACAATCTGGTGTCTCTCCCGATCCACACGCTGCTGAGCGACGAAGACGTGGACTATGTGTGCGCGGCGCTGAGAAAGGCGCTGAAGGGATAAGAGAAGAAAAGAGGGAAATGAAGATGAAGGTCCTGATACTGGGCGTTGCTTCCGTACAGATGGACGCAGTCCTGGAACTGAAAAAGATGGGCTGCGAGACCTTTACGGCTGCAATGGCGAAGGACGGTCCCGGCGCCGATGCGGCGGACCACTTCGACATGATCAACATCCTGGACGAGGAAGCGCTGGTCCGGCACATTCTGGACAATGGCATCGACGTCGTCTACTCCACCGGCTCGGATCTGGCGATGCCGGTGGCCTGCAGGATCAGCGAACGCCTTGGCATGCCTCATTTCGTGTCCTCCCAGGCAGCCTATATCTGCAACCACAAGAACGCCATGCGTTCGACCCTGACGGCAGAGTGCGAGGGGAACATCCCCTACCAGGTGATGAGCGAGCCCGGGCCGGTCGCCATCGATTTTCCCGTGATCCTGAAGCCCTCGGACGCCCAGGGGCAGCGCGGGATCTTCCTGGTCGGCTCCCAGGCGGAGTTCGAAGCCCATTTCCAGGAGGCCAAACGCTTTTCCCGCGAGGGGAAGGTCATCGTGGAGAAATATGTGGACGGCCCGGAGGTCTCCGTGAACGGATACATGGTGAACGGGGTCCTGCGCTTTGTCGTCGCCTCCGACCGGGACACCTGGCCGGAGTATACGGGCCTTATCCATCGGCATGTGGTTCCCGGAAAGGCCTTCAGCAGGGAAGCGGAGGAACGGATGAAGCGCATCCTGCAGGACGCCTGCAACCGGGTCGGGATCCTCAACGGCCCCGTGTATTTCCAGATGAAGGTGGAGGGCGATCAGCCCTATATCATCGAGATGACCCCGCGGCTGGACGGCTGCCACATGTGGAACGTCCTGGAGCGGGCGACGGGCGTCAACCTGATGCAGCTTTGCTTCCGCCACCTCCTGTTCAACGACGTTTCCGGGCTGGACGGGCTGAAGGACGCCGTCCGTCCCATGGAGCTGGTCTTCTGGTGCCAGGAGCCCCGGACCGTTATGGACCGGGAAAAGCTGGAGCTGCCGGAGGACGCGGTATATCACTTCTACTATTATGAGACCGGCGATCTGATCCGTCCGGTGAACGGGCGCTATGACAAGATCGGGTACTATATCCGGGATCTGTGAACGAGGGACAGCATGAGAATTGCCATTACGGGCGGGAACGGTTTTCTCGCCGGCTATCTGACGGACGAGCTTCTGCAGAACGGCCATGAGGTCGTCCTGCTGAGCCGGACGGAGGGGACAAAAAAGAATATCGGCTTTACCGTAACGGATTATTCCGAGGAATCCCTGGACGCGGTTTTCGCGGAGGGCGGGATCGACGGGATCGCGCATCTGGCTTCCTCCCGCAAGGTCGCCGACCGCTTTTCCTTTTATCAGGGCCTGATCGATATGACCCAGAACCTCTACCGTGCCGCCGAAAAAAACGGGATCCGCAGCATCGTGTACGCCTCGTCCATCTCCGTTTATTCCGGCAAGGAGAGCCTGCCTTACTCTGAGACCCAGCCCCCCGCGCCCGTCAATCTGTACGGACTGTATAAGCTCACCTGTGAGTTGATCGGGACGATGTGCAATTCCAGGGGGATGAAGATCAAGAACGTCCGGATGGCGCATTTGTACGGCGCCAATGAGAAAAACGACTATATGATCAACCGCTTCTTCCGACAGGCCCATGCCCATGAGCAGCTGACTGTCAATTGCGTGAGCGTGGCCAGGCGGGAGATGCTTTATACCAAGGACGCGGCGCGGGGGATCAGGCTGGCCCTGGAGCATCCGGAGCTGGCCGGGACCTTCAACATCGGCAGCGATCAGGCGCTTACCAACGAGGAGATCGCCAAGACGATCTGTTCGGTAATGAGCCCGGAGCTGGAAGTCCGCCTGGGAGACGGGGTCGAGACGATCTCGTCCTCTTATATGAGCAGCGAGAGGGCCCGGGAGTACCTGGGCTATGCGCCGAAGTATACGCTGCGGGACGCCGTGGCGGAGATCGACGCGAAAATGGGGAGTGAAAGCTGATGCTTTACAGAAATGTTCTGAAACGGCTGTTGGACATCCTGCTGTCCCTGATCGCGCTGCCTTTTGTGGCGATCGTGGGGATCCCCATCGCCATCGCGGTGAACAGGGAGGACGGCGGCCCCGTTTTCTATAAGAGCCAGCGCTACGGCAAGGATATGAAAAAGTTCTCCATGCTGAAGTTCCGCAGCATGAAGGTGAACGCCAGAGACATCCGCAACGCGGATGGGACGACCTACAATTCGGAGAACGACGACCGCCAGACCAGGATCGGGAAGCTCCTGCGGAAGACCAGCCTGGACGAGCTGCCCCAGTTCGTGAACGTGCTGAAGGGCGATATGAGTTTCATCGGCCCCCGCCCAAGCCCCATGGGAAACGAGGCCACGTATTCGGATTTTGTGAAGAAGAAATTCCGGGTCCGTCCGGGGATCACCGGGTACAACCAGGCGCTCAAGCGCAACAGCGCCACCTTGGAGGAACGGTATCAAAACGATGTGTTCTACGCGGAAAACGTCTCGTTCCCCCTGGACGTGAAGATCATTTTCATGACGATCAAGAGCGTGCTGCTGAGAAAAAACATTTATCACTCATGAAGGAGAGAGCATCATGGCGGACCAGGAATTGAGAGAACACCAGTTGAGAGCCGTTGAGGCGATGAAAGCTTTGGATGAGATCTGCGCAAGACACGATATCAGGTATTTCTTCATCGCCGGCTCCACATTGGGCGCGGTTCGCCACAAGGGTTTTATCCCCTGGGACGACGATATCGACATCGCCATGACCATGGACCAGTATCAGCGCTTTCTGGAGGTGGCTCCCGCCGAGATCCAGAGCCCCTACAAATGGCGGCACACTTCCGTGATCGAGGATTATCCCACCCTTTGCGGCAACGTCTCTTTCGGGGAGGACGAGCCGCTGATCACGGTGTTCCCCCTCGTGAAGCTGAGCGACAACAAGTTCCAGCGGAAAATGCAGTGGGCCGTGAGAAAGATCATGTCTCCCGTCTGGCAGAGAAAGGTCGGCTACCATGTTCCTCAGGAGAGGATGAACGCCAAGCAGAGGCTGTCGATCGCGGTTTCGACGGTCCTGGCCGCGTTCATGAGCAAGGACGCCGTGCTGAAGACCCTCCGGCGCAACGAACTGAAATATGAAGACCGGGACGTGGAGCGGTACTGCAATCTGTACAGCAAGTACAGCCAGGAGAAGGAAACGATCCTGTCCCGCTGGGTGAAGGACGGAACGGTCCGCAGCCAGTTCGAGGACGCCCGGTTCCCGATCCTGAAGGACTATGACGCCTATCTGACCCATCTGTACGGGGACTATATGACGCCGCCTCCCGAGAAGGATCGGCACCCCGTTCATCTGTAAAACGAAGGAGTATCTTGAACATGCCGACTGTCAGCATCATCGTCCCTGTGTTCCGGGTGGAAGCCTATCTTGAAAACTGCATCAGATCCCTTCTGAACCAGACGATGAAGGACGTGGAGATCATCCTCGTTGACGACGGATCTCCCGACGCCTCCGGGCAGATCTGCGATCGAGCCGCCGAGGAAGATCCCAGGGTGATCGTGATCCATCAGAAGAATCAGGGCGTCTCCGTCGCGAGAAACGCGGGGATCGAGGCGGCGAGCGGAAAGTGGCTGACCTTTGTGGACGGAGACGACTGGGCCCATGAGGATCTGTGCCGGGACGCGGTGGACTGCGCGGAAAAGAACGGCGCGGACGTGGTCATCTTCTCGTATTATTCCGCTTTTTCGGATCGAAACAAGATGGCGCGGCTGACGGACCTCCCCGAGGGAGACGTGACGGCCGAGAAGGACTATATCATCAAGAAGACGATCTCCCAGTATTATGGGGGGACCGTTGTCAACAACGGCGTGTCTGCCGGGACGACCTGGGGCAAGCTGATCAGAAGGGACCTGGTCATCCGCGACAACATTCGTTTCAAACGGGGGCTTACCAGGGCACAGGATACGGTCTTTTGGCTGAGGGGCTTTGAATCCGCGCAGAAGATCGTCGTGCTCGACAAGGCGCTTTACTATTATCGGATCACCAATGATTCCATCTGCTCCGGTACGAAGTACCTGCCCAACTGCGAGGTCCCCTTCGGCATGCTGTTGGAAGAGTATCGGATATTCATCAAAGAATACAACAAGGATCAGGAGTTTGAGAAGGCCTATGACGTCCGCGCCATGCAGGTGATGTACTGGCACGTCAAGCACAAGATCCTGAACGCGCAGAATCCGGGATCCGCGAAGGAAAAGATCCGGATGCTCAGAGATTTGGCGGACGGGGCTCAGTTCCGGGACAGCATCCGCCGGGTCCGGACGGCCTGGCTGCCCAGGAGCCTGAAGCTCCTGGTGGGCTGTTTCCGGGCGCGCGCCTTTGCCCCCTATTACTGGGCCTACCGGAACGTCATCGCCAGAAAAGACAGGACCCATTCCTGACCGGGCCGGCGTCCCACGAGCTCTTCGAAAGAAGGAAAGAATATGCTGAAAAAAATCAGACGGATCTATACTGATTTCTGCTCCGAAAAAAAACGCAATCTGCCGCAGGCGGAAAATGCGTCGTTTTTTCGTTATCTTTTTTTCAGGCTGAAGTACAAGATCCCGGAAACCTTTTATTTCAAGAACAAGCTGTACGATAAGTCTATCGACACGGATGAAGCGCTCAAGGACACCACAAGAGTGATGCACGGATGGAAAAACTCATTGAAAAGAAATGTTCCGGATGCATCCTTTGGCTGGCGGCTCTTCCATTACATCGACTTTACGATCTCCAGGATCCTCTATCCGGGATTGGATTCGCGGGATTATTTCATGTATGAGTTTTACAACCTCAGGCATTCTCTTCGAAAGACCTTCGTAACGAACGGGTATTTGCACCGGCTGGATGAAAAGCTGAACGGGCTGGCAAATTCCAGGGACCGAGATCTGATCGAGAATAAGGGCATGTTCAACGCGTTGTTTCCCGACATCATTACGAGAAAATGGATCGTTTCCAAAGGGATCACGAGAGAAAAACTCGGCGAATTTCTGGACGGTCTGGACGAAGTGATCGTAAAGCCTTTGGATGGGATGCAGGGTCTGGGGATCTTCAAGAAGACCATTCAAAGTGAGAATGACGTGGACGAGCTGTTCCAAACCGTTCATGAGAAGGACTATATTATCGAAGAGATCGTAAAGCAAAGCTGGCAATTGGGGAGATTCAATCCGTCGTCCGTCAATACCATCAGAGTTTACAGCGTCCGGTATAAAAACGAGATCATCATTACCGGGGCTGTATTCAGATTGGGACGGACCGGGAGGATCACGGACAACTATACGACAGGCGGAATGGCAGCCGAGATCGACGTGGATCTGGGCATCATTACGAGCCGTGCGATCAATTATCGAGAGGAATCCTATTTCGTTCACCCGGATACAAAGGAAGTCATTCTCGGCGCGGAGATCCCCAAATGGGATGAGGTCAAGGAGACGGTCAAAAAGGCGCATCTGCGCATCCCCCAATTCGGGTATATCGCTTGGGACGTGGTCGTTACGGAAGATGGTCAGATCACTTTTCTGGAAGCCAATACCTGCGGAGGCTTTGAGCTTCAGCAGCATCCGTGCCATATAGGGAAAAAGCACATCTACGATCAATTCATGAAGTAAGCAAGCAGACTGCGATCTGAGGGGCCTTTTGTTTCGCAGTGAAGGGATAAAAATGACGAGAAAGAAAAAGCTATTCCTCAATTCAACGGTATCTTTCCTGTACCAGATCACCGCGTTTGTCTGCGGCTTTATCCTTCCGAGACTGTTTTTGCGTTATTACGGCTCGGAAGTCAACGGGTTGGTCACTTCTATCACGCAGTTTCTCGGGTTCATCGCCCTGGCGGAGTGCGGCGTCGGCGCTGTGGTACAATCTGCGTACTACAAGCCCCTGGCTGACCAGGATCATGTGGACATCAGCAAGGTCTACGCATCTTCGGAGCGGTTTTTTCACGTCATCGCCTATATCCTGGCTGCGTATACGGTCATTCTGTTTTTCGTCTACCCCCTGATCGTAGACGACAGCTTTGACTATCTGTTTACCGCCCTGCTGATCCTGGTCATGTCCATCAGCTACTTCGCCCAGTATTATCTCGGGATGTCCTATAAGCTTCTGCTGAACGCAGATCAGTTGGGATTTATCCAGTATGGGACGTCTCTGCTGACTTTGATCATCAACACGGTCGTCTCCGTCATTTTGATCCACACCGGCTGCTCGATCCACATCGTAAAGCTGTTTTCTTCTGCGATCCATCTGGTTCAGCCTTTTGTTTTCAAGGCTGTCGCAGAAAAAAGATACCGGATCGATCACAAGATCGTTCTGACGGAAGAACCCATCAAGCAGAAATGGAACGGGATGGCGCAGCACATCGCTTATGTCGTGCTGGGGAATACCGACACGGTGGTTTTGACGCTGTTTTCTTCCCTGAGCAATGCGTCCATCTACAACATCTATTTTCTGGCCGTGAACGGGATCCGCCAGTTGTTTGTTTCCGTAACGAATGGTTTTACTTCTCTGTTCGGCAACATGATCGCCAAAGAAGAAAACACGGAACTGTCTGATCTCTTCGGCATGGTGGAATGGGTCATGCATTCCGGAACGACGTTGATCTTTTCCATGTGCGGGGTCCTGATCGTGCCCTTTGTCATGGTTTACACCGAGGGAGTTCATGACGCGGATTATCATGTTCCGCTGTTTGCGGCTTTGCTTACGCTGAGCCAGTCTGTCCGCTGCATCCAGCTTCCGTACAACACTTTGATCCATGCTGCCGGCCATTTCAAGCAGACGCAGACGAGTTCCATTATTGAAGCGTGCCTGAACGTGGTCATTTCCGTTCTTCTGGTATTTCGTTTCCAACTGAACGGCGTGGCCTTGGGGACGGCCGTTGCGGTGTTTTATCGGGCCTTGTACTTGAGCCACTATTTGGAGAAAAACATAGTGCACCGGAAATGGATCCACTTTTTCGGCCATTTGGCCGTGGACGTGGTCACGGTCGTTCTGGTGGTGCTTGCCGCAAGAGCGATCCCCTTTGAGATCAACAATTATCTGGAATGGATCCTGGCGGCTCTGGTATATGGGGCCGTGTGTATCGCGATCATGGCAGCAATCAATCTTTGCGTATACAAAAAAGAGATCCGTTTGTGCATCCAGTATATAAAACGCAGATAACTCCGGTCGTCCAAACGCTGAGAAATGATCCCTGCTGAAACGGTCCCGGCAGATGAGGCGCCTTTCGTGGGAACACGTATCCATTCGCAGAAAGGTCAAGCGCACGATGATTTATGTTTTTGCAGCGCTGTTGCTGTCGATCAGCTTAATTGCATATGCGCATTACAGGCACCTCTTCAACCCGATTACGCTGATGTTCGGCCTTTGGGCAATCATCATCCCTTTGTCGAGCAAAGAGTTTTACGGGATCGCCGTAGCGGATTATTCCGTCTACGGAGTCATTGCGGTTGGCCTGCTGTCATACCTGATCGGCGTTGTCTGTGCGAACAACAGAGTCAGAGTGGTCCTGAGAGGCAGCCACGAACGGATAAACGCGACTGAGAGATATGAGCGGGGCATCGACTACGGTTTCCTGTACGTGCTCAGCGCCATTTCGCTTGTCTATTTCGGGATTATCATGGTCCGCCTGGTCCCGTACATTAAAGAGGGAAATCTTTTGGCCGTCGTCAGAGATTTGGCTGTGTCCAGCGAGACCAACGAACTGAAGAGTTCTACGCTCATCATTGTCCTGAAAAACTTTATCGCCACGCCCACGGCGAGACTGCTGGTTGCGCTGCTCCCGGTAGAGTGGGTGAGAGGGCGCCGGGACAAACCGCTGATCGTTTTCTCCCTTCTGATTTTTGTGCTGGACATCCTGACAACGGGCGGGCGGGCGTCGATCCTGCTGCTGGGAGAGTACAGCCTCTGTGTCTTGACCATGAGAATGGTCAGGAAAGGAGAGGTCGTCCACAAGGGAAAACTGAGCATGACACAAAAAGTCCTGCTATTTGGTTTGGGTGTGCTGCTGTTTTTCTTCCTGCTGAAAACGACTTACTCCCGAAAAGGCGCCGACGTGGATATCTTCCGCCAGGTCTTTATCTATTACGTTGCGCCCATCAAGTTTTTCGAATACAACAAGAACCTCATTGACACGGTATACAAGGGCTTTCTCGGCTTTGGCACGGCGTCGCTATACGGGTTTTTCTATCCATTTGTGTTCCTGTTCAAGCTCCTGGGCTTCTATTCGGAGTATCCGCAGATCTTCGTGACGTCCAGGTTCCTCTCCTTTACCATGTTGGAAGAGTCGGTACATCTGGGCGAGACCTTTACCATGAACGCATACGCGACGATGGTTTTCCAGCCCTACATTGACGGACGCTGGATCGGCGTCGTGATCCTGTGCTTTGCGCTGGGCTATTTTACGAATCTCTCGTATAGAAAGGCAAGACAAACGGGCGATATCAAGTGGCTGCTGATCTACTTGCTCTTCTTCCAAAAGATCATGAACTCCGAGGTGCGGTATTATTTCACCATGCCGGGGCAGGCTATCTGCCTGATTTATGCGCTGTTTGCGGTTCGAAAAAAGGAGAGCCTCATCCGATTCCGGTGGAGAAGGGGATAAGTTCCGGGGCTCGTCGTCCGGGAGGAACCCGGGAAGGAACCATTCGGTCTGGCAGACGCGCAGGATTCGCACCGAATCGCTTCCGTTTGAGATTCTTTCCGCGCCGGCAGAGACAGCTTTGAAGAATTGAGAGGATGAGAATGACGATCATATTCCATAAGAAAAAATACCTGCTGTCGCTCTTTTTTACCCTGATAGTTTTCACCTATCTGCTTCCAAGCTACTTTACCGATCTTCTGAAAAAGGTGCCGATCGCGAACAATGTCCTCCTGGGTCTGTCTCTCGTGCTGATGGCGTCCCTGCTTTTCTTTGGGCGCTTTCGGTGGAATCGGACGGATTGCGTACTGATCGTCATATATGCCTGCTATCTGTTCTCTTCTGCGCTCAATCATCAGTTGGCAAAGGCTACCGTGCTCCACGTGGTGGAAGTGATCCTCCTATGCTTTACGTTTCAATGCGTGCTGAAAGATGAGACGGAGACACAGGTCCTTTTGCGCGTCATCCGCGCGATGTGCATAGCGCTTTTCATTGCCAACCTGATCGTTGCGGTCGTGTATCCGGAAGGGATCCCTTCCATAACAGAGTCGGGTGAAGATCCACGTCTCCTTTATGGAAACATGAACTCCACGGTCCGCTATCTGTTCCCGGGACTGATCTGCTCTGTGCTGCTGGATGCAAAACAGGGCAAAAGGCTTTCGCTCATCACGGCCGTCTTCTTTATCGGCTATGTATTTCTCTGCATCCGGGTATATTTTATGGCTACAGGCCTGTGCGCCATGTTGTTCCTGATTTGTTGGAGTCTGGGGAAATCCTTTATTTCCAAGCGGATCAGATTGATCGCCTTGTTCATTCTGGCGCTGATGCTGCTTTTCGAACTGCTTGTCGTGGTATTCGACAATCAGACCATCGCCGACGTGATCTGCGCCATCTTCGGGAAAGCCAAAGGCTTTACGGGAAGGACCTACCATTGGGCCAATTGCGTCAAGTACATCAAGGAGAGACCCGTATTCGGATACGGAAACCTGAGCTCTCCCAAACTGAACACGATGCTTTGGAGCCCTTCAGGCGCCCACAACTACTTTTTGGACATGCTGTTCCAGCGAGGGATCGTCGGCGCGATTCCGGTGTTCTTTTTCCTGCTCTGTCCGTTTTTTCGGAAGGCACCGGAAAAACGCCGGATGGAACACTATATTCTGACGGGCTTCGCCCTTGCCTATATCGTGATGTTCCTTTTCGAGCCGTTCTATCATGTTGAGAAATTCCATTTCCCCTTGTTTTACGTCCTCAATACGCTTCCGGATTACGCCCCTCAGAGCCATACCGGAGAAGCGGAGGACCCGCTCGCGGAGACAGGTCCATCCGCGGCGGGATCCGGAACATAAAGCACGGAGGAGTCCCGCTCAAAAGATAAGGGAGGTTATAAGATGAACCTGAAAAAAATACCCAGGTATTTGTTCGACAAACAGTATCGCTTCTCGGTCAACGCGCAGCGCGGTTTTTATCGCAGCATGCCGGATGAGGAATTCCTCTGCCGGATGTATGAGGCGAAGACCGGCAAGAAACTGGAGCTGGAGCATCCCGTGGAATTCAACCAGAAGCTGCAGTGGATGAAGCTGTACTACAGGAATCCGTTGCTGACGACTCTGGTGGACAAGGCGGAAGCGAAAAAATACGTGGCGGAGCGGATCGGCGAGGAATACATCATCCCCACCTACGGCGTTTGGAACAGCTTTGATGAGATCGATTTTGACCAGCTCCCGGAGCAGTTCGTGCTGAAAGGAACCCATGACAGCAAGAGCGTGGTTGTCTGCAGGGACAAGTCGAAGCTTGACTGGAAAAAAGCCAAAAAGACCATCGACGCCAGTCTGTCCAAAAACTACTATGAGAAATACCGGGAGTGGGCCTATAAGGACGTCCCCCCCCGCGTGATCGCCGAGAAGTTTATGCAGGATGATTCCGGCGAGGAATTGTCGGACTACAAGGTGATGTGCTTCGGAGGAGAGCCGAAGATCATCCAGGTCCATCACGGGCGCTTTTCCTATCATACCCAGGACATCTACGACCAGGATTGGAACAAGATGGACATCGATCAGGGGGCGACCATGCCGACTTCTCCCGAAGAAATGCCCAAGCCGGCCTTTTTGGAGGAGATGCTTCGTCTGTCCCGCACCCTCGCGGAAGGCTTTCCTGAGGTTCGGGTGGACTGGTATTACGCGGAAAACCATTTGTATTTCGGCGAAATGACCTTCTATGACGCGGCCGGATGGGACGATTTCCGCCCTGATATCTGGAACAAGATCATCGGAGACTGGATCGTGCTGCCGGAAAAACAGCAATAAGGTCTGCGAATTTATATCGAACGAAAAAGTGTGGGAGGATACGAGTGAAAGCCTTGATTCTCAACTCCGGCTTGGGACATCGTATGGGCGTCCTTACGTCGGAGCATCCAAAGTGCATGACAGAGATCTCGAGCAGAGAGACGATCCTGTCCCGTCAGCTCAACATGCTCGCGGGAGCGGGGATCGAGGAGGTCGTGATCACGACAGGCTATTTCGACACCGTCCTGGTAGACTACTGTCGGAGCCTGGACCTGCCGATCCGCGTCACCTTTGTAAAGAATCCCATTTACGACAAGACCAACTACATCTACAGCATTTATTGCGCCAGGGACTGTCTGGACGACGATCTCATCCTGATGCATGGGGATCTCGTCTTTGAAAACGAGGTCTTTGACCGCGTTCTCGCCAGCGAGACGTCCTGCATGACGGTGTCCTCGACGCTTCCGCTGCCCGAAAAGGACTTCAAGGCTGTGGTCAAAGACAGCCAGGTCCTTCGGGTTGGCGTAAACTTTTTCGAAAATGCCATGGAGGCCCAGCCTCTCTACAAGCTGCTCCGGGACGATTGGAAAAAGTGGCTGAACAAGATCGCGGAGTTCTGCGAAGCAGGAAATACGAACGTCTACGCGGAGAACGCGCTGAACGAACTGGAGGGAGCCTGCCGGATCAAGGCTCTCGACGTTCAGAGCCTGCTCTGCGCTGAAATTGATAATCAGGAGGATTTGGCAGTGGTCAGTGAAAAGCTGAAAGAGGTGGAGGACCGCACGGTCTATATGACCTTCTCCACGGACATCATCCACGGCGGTCACATCGCGATCATCAAAAAGGCGGAAAAACTCGGCAAGCTCATCATCGGCGTTCTTTCGGACGAGGCGGTGGCAGGGTACAAGCGTTACCCGCTGGTGCCCGCTTCCGAGCGGAAAAAGCTCTTTGAAAGCATCGCCGGCGTCTACAAGGTCGTGGACCAGGACACCCTCTCCTACAGAGACAACCTTATGAAGTACCGCCCGGATATCGTCGTCCACGGGGACGACTGGGTGACCGGGTTCCAGAAACCGGTGAGAGACGAAGTCGTCGCCATTCTGGATTCCTACGGCGGGAAGCTGGTGGAATTCCCGTACTCCAACGAACCGGAGTACAAGGAGATGGAGAAGCGGGCGCGGGCGGAGCTGTCCCTCCCGGATATGAGACGGGCCCGGCTGAAAAAGACCCTTCAGATGAAGGGCCTTGTTACCGCCATGGAAGCTCACAGCGGCATCACAGGCCTGATCGTGGAAAAGACGGTCGTGTACCAGAACGGCGGCACCCGCCAGTTCGACGCCATGTGGATCAGCTCCCTGTGCGACAGTACGGCCAAGGGCAAGCCGGACATCGAGCTGGTGGATATGACCAGCCGCTTCCGCACCATCGACGACATCATGGAGGTCACCACCAAGCCCATTATCTTCGACGGCGACACGGGCGGCCTCACGGAGCACTTCGTGTACACGGTCCGTTCTCTGGAGCGCATGGGCGTCTCCATGGTCATCATTGAGGACAAGACCGGCCTGAAGAAGAACAGTCTCTTCGGCACCGAGGTCAAGCAGACCCAGGACAGCATCGAGCATTTCTGCGAAAAGATCCGGGCCGGCAAGAAGGCCCAGAAGACCCAGGACTTCATGATCTGCGCGCGCATCGAGAGCCTGATCCTGGAGCGGGGCATGGAGGACGCCTTGACCAGAGCCTTCGCCTTCACCGAAGCGGGCGCCGACGCCATCATGATCCACAGCCGGAAGAAGGATCCCTCGGAGATCAAGGAGTTCATCGCAAAGTTCCGCGAGAAGGACAAGGCCACGCCCATCGTCCTGGTACCCACCAGCTTCAACACGGTGTACGAGGAAGAATGGAAAGAGCTGGGCGCCAACATCATCATTTACGCCAACCAGCTCACCAGGACGGGCTTCCCCGCGATGCAGGATGCCGCCCGCACGATCCTGGAGACCCACAGAGCGAAAGAGTGCGACGACAAGTGCATGAGCATCAAGGAGATCATCACCCTGATCCCGGCCGAATAAGCCGCCGGACGATCAGAGCAATGAGAGCGTGAACAATGAAGATCATTACGAGCTATGCCCAACTGGATCAGTGGATCGAGCAGAACCGCGTGAAGCGGCTTCTGCTGATCGGCTCCGTCAGACACCAGCCCCAGATCCGATCCCATCTGGATGAGCTTGCCGGGAGAGACGTCGAGATCATCCAGTTCAAGGATTATCAGCCGAACCCCACTTACGAGAGCGTCGTGTCCGGCGTGAAGCTGTTCCGGGAAAAAGCCTGTGACGCGATCCTGGCCATCGGCGGCGGCTCCGCCATGGACGTGGCCAAGTGCGTAAAGCTCTTCAGCAACATGCCTGGCGAAGGCGGGGAGGGAGACTTCCTGAAGCAGGAGATCGTCCCCAACGAGATTCCGTTCCTCGCCATGCCCACCACCGCCGGGACCGGCTCGGAGGCCACCCGCTACGCCGTCATCTATTACGAGGGCAAAAAGCAGAGCGTGACCAGCACCAGCTGTATTCCGGGGACGGTGTTCCTGGATCCCGCCGTTCTGAAGACCCTGCCCGAATATCAGAAGAAGTCCACTATGATGGACGCCCTCTGTCACGCGGTGGAATCCTTCTGGTCCGTCAACAGCACCGGGGAGAGCAGAACATACTCTGCGGAGGCCATTCGGGGCGTGCTGGCCCATATGGACGGGTACCTGGCCAATACGGAAGAGGGGAACGCGGGAATGCTGATGGCGGCCCACACGGCGGGAAAAGCCATCAACATCACACAGACCACCGCCGGTCACGCCATGTGCTACAAGATCACGAGTCTTTTCGGCTGCGCTCACGGGCATTCCGCCATCCTCTGCGACCGGGTCCTGTTCCCCTGGATGATCCGGAATACGGACAGGTGCAGCGATCCGAGAGGGGAGACTTTCCTGAAGGGGATCCTGGACGAGATCGGACAGGCTATGGGCTGCCGGAACGCGGAGGCCGGAGCGGCAAAACTGACGGAGATTTTTGAGATGCTCCACCTGGAGATCCCCTGCGCGACAGAAGAGCAGTATGCGGAGCTGAAAACCAGTGTCAATCCTGTCAGGCTCAAGAATCATCCCATTGCCCTGGACGAGGGCACGATCGACAAACTATATCATGAAATACTGAGGTAACTGTGCAATGAAGGTCGAAAGTCTGGTCAAAATCATCGGTTCCGATTTCTTTACGGGAGTTCCCGATTCCCAACTGAAAGCTCTGTGCAATTATCTGATGGCCACCTACGGCATCGACCCCCACCACCACGTGATCGCGGCCAATGAGGGCAACTGCACCGCTCTGGCGGCAGGCTATCACCTGGCGACGGGCAAGGTCCCCGTGGTCTACATGCAGAACAGCGGTGAGGGCAATATCATCAATCCCGTCGCGAGCCTTCTCAACGACAAGGTCTACGCCATCCCGGTGGTATTCATCGTGGGCTGGCGGGGCGAGCCGGGCGTTCATGACGAGCCCCAGCACATCTACCAGGGTGAGGTCACGGTGAAGCTGCTGGAGGATATGGGGATCGCCTCGTTCATCATCGGACAGGAGACCACCGAGGAAGAGACCGCCCGGAAAATGGAGGAGTTCCGCTCGATCCTGGCTTCCGGAAAGGACGTGGCCTTCGTGATCCGCAAGGGCGCACTGACCGACGCCCCGAAGGTGGAATACAAGAACGACAACGTCATGGTGAGAGAAGAGATCGTCCGTCACGTTGCGAATGCGGCGGGAGAGGATCCCATCGTGAGCACCACGGGCAAGGCCAGCAGAGAGCTGTTTGAGATCCGCACCGCCAACGAGCAGAGCCACAAATACGATTTTCTGACGGTGGGCTCCATGGGACACAGCTCCTCCATCGCGCTGGGCGTTGCGATCAACAAACCCGAGCAGCGGATCTGGTGCATCGACGGTGACGGCGCGGTCCTCATGCATATGGGCTCCATGGCGGTGATCGGGACCAACAGGCCCAAAAATCTGATCCACGTGGTCATCAACAACGGCGCCCACGAGACAGTGGGCGGGATGCCGACTGTGGCCGGGGCGATCGATCTCGTCGCCGTGGCCAGGGCCTGCGGTTATCCCAACGCAGTGAGCGTACGGACCTTTGAAGAGCTGGACAAGGCCCTGGAAGAGGCCAAGGAGAGGAAAGAGCTGTCGCTGATCGAGGCAAAGTGCTCCATCGGCGCACGTGCGGATCTGGGGCGTCCCACGACTACGGCCCTGGAGAACAAGCAGAACTTCATGGCGTATCTGAAGACGCTGTGATCCTGCTTCAGAAAAGAAAGATGAAACGGCTCCGCAGAGCGCGGACGGACGGGGAATCTTTTCAAGCCTTCGAATGGACTGGCGGACAATATTGAAGGGTGGTCAAGAACATGAACGGTGAACAGAAAGAAACGATTATCAGGCTTTCCGATCTGGGGGCTGCGATCCTTCGCGCTTTCAAGCCGATCCTGGTATTTGTACTCATTTTTGCGATCCTCGGCGGGGTTTTCGGTATCCGCAGAACGCAGAGGGCGGCGGCGAACACGAAGGTCGCTCCGGAAGAACTTGCTGAAGCCGAAAAGACGGCGGTGGATGCGAATCAGGCGTACAGGGAAGCCGAAAACAATCTGAAAACGCTGGAGGAGATCAGCATCCCCAATGCGGAGGCGACCTTGGCGATGAAGGAACAGACGTTTTTGGGATGGCAGGAATACAAGGATAACAGCATCTATTTCTCTATGGATCCCTTCCATCGCGGCGTTTCCCGCGTGACGCTGTTCTTCCGTGCGCCTGAGCTGGAGGACGACGAGCCGACTTCGGAATCCGCCGATACGCAGACGGACAACGAGGCCGAGGCGTTCACTCGTGCTTTCCTGCACGGTACCGAACGGCTGGAAGCGGTTCGGCAGATCATGAATGTAGATCTGCAGCCTACCTATATTAAGGAACTCATTCGCATTTACAGCAGATCCGAGAAGATCGTTGAGTTCAACGTCTGGTCCAATGATCTTGCCGTCGCCAGAGAAGCGAGCGATTATTTGCTGGAAGCCTTCCTTCAGTACGTTTCCGAGAGCAAGAGCGTCTATTCTGTCACTGTGATCGGCCGCTTCGACGGATATGAGGTGGACTGGACCCTTTCCAAGTCTCACGAAACGGATAGTGACAAGATCAATACGGCTCGTGCGGACTACTTTACTGCCAAACAGACGCTGGAAGCGCTGGTCGCGTCTCGAGACGATGTGAAACAGATCGCAGAATTGAACAGGCTCCTTGCGGCGGAAGCGGAGGAGAAACTGCAGCAATTGCATCAGCAGGAAAAAGGCGGGACGCCCAGCCGCAGAACCCTGGTGAAAAGCGGGGTCCGTTTCGCGGTCGTGTTTTCCGTACTGGGAGCTATCCTGGCCTGTGTTTTCGTGTTTCTCTCCATGGTGACAAGCGGAAAACTCCGGAATGTCAACAGCGTGATCACCCGGTATCCCTTCCCGGTGATCGGGGTCCTGCCCGGGAAGAAAAAGAGGCTCTTTGGGAAGACGATCCGCAGGCTGGAGGGCGAACCGGATCTTGATTACGATTCAGCAGGCCGGGCAGCTGCACAGAGCCTGATCTCTTTGAAGGGCGATCGGGCGATCGCACTGGTCTCTTCCGAGAACGGCAGCCTGCTCCATGACCTGGAAGCCTTTACGGGAGACCGTGTCCCGGTGTGCGGCAATCTTCTGAAAGACGTGGACGCAGTGAAAGCGGCTGAAAAGTATGACGGTTTCGTGCTGGTCGAGGCCAAAGGCAGATCCCGCTTCGACCTGATCGATGCGGAGATCAGCCGGATCCGGATGCTGGGCAAAGAGATCGAAGGCATCGTCCTTCTATTGTTGAAAAAGAAAACAGGAGCGGCTCAGCGAATTGCTGAGCCGCTCCTGTTTTGTGCGTTCCGGGCTGATCAGACGGTAAGGGGTTCGCCTTCCCGCCGGACGGGATCCCGCTCCTGTTCCGCGGGATCGGTTGCGAGTACCGGGTCCGGAAGGATCTTCTGCCCGTTGTAAGTGGGGTGGTAGGTGGGGACGATCTGTTCCACATAGCTGCGGATCCGCTCGTCGTTCCGATAAGCGATCTCGCTCAGTTCCCGAAGACTGCCGAGGAACTGATCCGTGTCGAAGGGGATCGGGCAGCCGATGTGGATCAGCTTGTTCTGGGTGGTCTTCAGCCCCTCTTCGGCCATCAGCTTTTCCTCATACAGCTTCTCGCCCGGGCGAAGGCCGGTGTATTCGATCTTGATGTCCACGTCGGGCTTCAGCCCGGAGAGACGGATCAGATTCCGCGCAAGCGTATCGATCTTCACGGGACTGCCCATGTCCAGGACGAAGATCTCGCCGCCGTGGGCATAGGTGCCGGCGAGCAGGACCAGACTGACGGCCTCCGGGACCGTCATGAAGTAGCGGATGATATCCGGGTGGGTGACGGTGACGGGACCGCCGCGCTCGATCTGACGCTTGAACACGGGCACGACCGAGCCGTTGGAACCCAGGACGTTGCCGAAGCGCACGGCGACAAATTCCGTTTTGACGCTGCGGAACAGTTCCTGCAGTTCTTCTTCGCTGCGCTTGTGCTGGCCGCTGTGCATATAGACCTGGGGGATCTCCGAGACCTTGCCGGCTTTGATCTTGGCGTCAAAGCACTGAATGATCATCTCACACAGACGCTTGCTGGCGCCCATGATGTTCGTGGGGTTGACGGCCTTGTCCGTACTGATGAGGACAAAACGCTCACAGCCGTTCATCATGGCCGCATAGGCGGTCTTATATGTACCGAAGGCGTTGTTCTTGATGGACTCGCAGGGGCTGTCCTCCATGAGCGGGACGTGTTTGTGCGCGGCGGCGTGATAGATGATCTGGGGACGGTAATCGTGACAGATCTGGAACATCCTCCTGCTGTCACGCACGGAGCCGATCAGCACCAGGATATCCAGCGCGGGATATTTGTCTTTCAGCTCCAGCTGGATGTCGTAGGCGTTGTTTTCGTAAATATCCAGAATGATCAGGCGCTTGGGGCGGTGCCCGGCGATCTGTCTGCACAGCTCCGAGCCGATGCTGCCGCCGCCGCCTGTGACCATAACGGTCTTGCCGCTGATGTAGTCAAAGACCTCTTTCAGATCCGGCTTGATGGGCTCGCGGCCCAGCAGGTCCTCAATGGACACGTTCTTCATGGCGCTGGTGGTGAGCTGGCCCTTGAAGAACTGATACATGCCGGGGAGGTTTTTGATCTCACAGTCGGTCTCGTTGCAGATGTTCAGGATGTCGCGGCGCTCGGACATGGACGCGCTGGGGATGGCCAGGAAGATCTTGTTCACATTGTATTTTTCTACGCTGGACAAGATGGACTCCCGCCCGCCCACGACGCGGATGTTGTCGATATAGCGGCCCCACTTGTTGGAGTTGTCGTCGATGATGCAGACGACCTTGCCGTTGGAGCGATCCTGGTTCAGATCCCGCAGGATCATCTGTCCAGCAGAGCCCGCGCCGATGAGCATGATCCGATCCTTGCTGTTTCTGGAGGAGGAGCTGGCCATAAAGAGGATGACCCTGTAGGAAAACCGGGCGCCCAGCACGAAGGCGAACTGAAGGATCGCGCCGATCACATAATAGGAGATAGGCATCCGCCTGAAGAAGACCAGCGTGATCACCACGTTCAGGATGGAAGCCAGGGAAGAACCGATCAGCGTTTTGATGAATTCACTGAAGCCGGCAAAGCGCCAGATGCTGCGGTACAGGCCGAGTATCACGAAGATCACGATACAGACCAGCGCATACCAGGGGCACATACGCGTCCAGACGGAAACGTAGGACGTGGAGATCGTCGTATAGCGGAAGTCATATCGGATCAGCAAGGCGAGAAAATAGGAAGCGTTCACCGCGATCGCGTCGAAAATGACAAGCAGGACTGCGATGATCTGCCAATGCTTATATCTGATCGTCTTTTTTCCCTGGTTTTTATTTTCCATGACAACTGACCTTCCGTTGCTTTTGTATCGGAGAGGGGACGCCGGAGTGAACGCCGGAGTGAACGCCGGATATCCCGCTTAAATGCTCAATGCGGAAAACACCGGTATAAAGGTGTTTTTCCGTTACTTATCAACTATATCATACTGCCCTTTCAAATGCAAGACATAATGGGCGCCATGTACGGCGCACAAAAGAGTACCGGGGCAAAAGGTCTCCCTGCAGACTGCCGGCAGGGAGGATCAGCCCTCAGGCCGGCTCGTAGCTGCGGCTCAGCTCCTTGCCCTCGGCGTCGTACTCCACGTTTTCCATCAGCGCCGGATCCACCCGGCTGCGCTTTTTTACCACCAGGCCCTGTCCCTGGTTGTTGAAGACCCAGATCTGATAACCCGGGAAATCCGGGTCGGGCTTGTTGAACGCGCCGCTGACGTTGAGCCGACAGAATCTGGAGCGCCCCTCCGCCGTATCCATCATATCTCCCGGCCCCTTGTAGTACAGCTCATCCTGCATGGCCCGCTTCTTGAATTCTTCCCAGTCCTCGTCCGGGACCCGGTCCACGTCTCGGGGATCGATCATTTCGCATCTTCCTTTCCGGATCAAATACGGGAACGGCAGCTCTTCGGCCGAAAACGTCCCGTTTGTTTCCACAGACAGCGAAAAAGATCGAGCGTTCGGCGTTTTTCGCTGTGCGATGAACATTATGGAGCATCCTGCCGGAAAATGCAAGCGGATTCCCAAATCTTTTGTCAATCGCGCAGAAAATGGCATAGACAAGAGAGGAGGACTTTGGTATAATAGCAAGACAAATAGGATAGGAGTGGATACACTTGCCAAAACCTGTGATGATCACCGCCGACAGCACCGTGGACTTGTCCCCGGAACTGAAGGAGCGGTTCCAGATCCATACCATCCCCCTGATGATCACGCTGGGGGAGGATCATTTTATGGACGACGGAGTCAGCTTTACCCCCCTGGATATGTATGCGCGCTATCACAAGGATGGTCTGCTGCCCAAGACCTCGGCTCCGGGCGTCCAGGAGTTTCTTGATTTCTTCACTCCTTTCGTTCGGGAGGGCTATGAGATCGTCCACCTGGACATCAGCGCGGAGCTCTCCAACACCTTCAACGCCGCGCGTCTCGCCGCCTCGGAGCTGGAGGGGATCTACGTGGTCGACAGCCGTATGCTCTCCACCGGCGTGGGCCTGCTGGCCATTGAAGGAGCTGAGTGCCGGGACCGGGGCATGGGCGCCGGGGAGATCGCTGAGCATCTGGAGAGCCTGACCGGCAAAGTGTCCACCAGCTTCGTGCTGGATACCCTGGAGTTCATGTGGAAGGGCGGACGCTGCACGGGCGTCGCGGCCCTGGGCGCAAACCTCCTGCGGCTCAAGCCCGGCCTGGAGATGAAGGACGGCAAGCTGGGCGTCTACAAGAAATACCGCGGCAACATCGAAAAGGTCTACGAGCAGTATGTCCGGGAGCGGCTGGACGGGAAAAAGGTCCGCCCGGGCCATATCTTTATCACCGAATCCGGCGAGATCGACCCGGAGGTGGTGGAGCGGATGTGCGCTCTGGCAAAGGAGCTCTCCGGCTGCCGGGAGGTCCACCACACCACGGCAGGCTGCACCGTCTCCACCCACTGCGGCCCCAAGACCCTGGGCGTGCTGTTTGTCGAAGAATAGAAGCTGTGAAACCGGGACGGGATAGTCCCGGTTTCGTTTTCCCGCAAGTGGTTTACATAACATAAAAACGCCTCTGCCGGAGCACCAGAGGACGGCAAAAAGCTCTCCCCCCGAAAAAGGGCGGGAGAGCTTATTTCGTGAAAGCATTATTCCGCTTCGGCAAAGCCCATGGGATTTTTCGACTGCCAGGCCCAGGTGTCCCGGCACATATCTTCCAGATTGTACTGGGCTTTCCAGCCCAGCAGCTCCGCGCTCTTGTCGGGATTGGAGTAGAGCCTGGGCAGGTCGCCCGCGCGCCGTCCCGTGATCTCATAGGGGATCTTGATGCCGTTGACCCGCTCGAAGGTCTTGACCATATCCAGCACGCTGTAGCCGGTGCCGGTCCCCAGGTTGAAGACGTTTTCGCCCCGGTGCTTGCGCATATAGTCGATGGCGGCCACGTGGCCACGGGCCAGGTCCGTGACGTGGATATAGTCCCGGCTGCAGGTGCCGTCCGGGGTGTCGTAATCGTCGCCGAACACGCTCAGACCTTCGCGCTTGCCGATGGCCCCCTGGGAGATGTAGGGCATGTGATTGTTGGGGTTCCCGTTGGGGTCTTCGCCGATCCGGC
>JAEEGL016331137.1_pt1 | contig 24190 bp, 14 predicted proteins | sample 9134231 | NCBI WGS metagenome assembly JAEEGL01 (sample SAMN16246548, study PRJNA631951) | gut metagenome | biome: gut microbiome; feature: rumen; material: fiber-attached | host: Bos | place: Iran: Karaj | collected 2018-10
CTTGCGAGGTGTGGAAGCTGTAAGCGTCCTTCATCGTGAACTCACGGGTGCGGATGAGGCCACCACGCGAGCGGGGCTCGTCGCGGAACTTGGTCTGACTCTGATAGATCATGAAGGGATACTGCGTGTAGCTCTTCGCGGCGTCGCGCGCCAGCTGCACGGCTGCCTCTTCGTGGGTCATACCCAGCACCATGTCGATGCCGTCGCGGTCCTTGAAGCGGAGCAGCTCCGAGCCGATGCTAGTGTAACGTCCCGACTCTTGCCACAGTGTGCCCGGCATCACGACGGGGAACATGACTTCCTGGCCGTCGATGCGGTCCATCTCCTCACGGATGATATTCTCGATTTTCTTTGCGATGCGTTTGGCCGGCATGAAGAAAGAAAACAGGCCGGTACCCACCGACTTGATATAGCCGCCACGCACCATCAGCGCCTGGCTATCGAACACACAGTCGGCCGGTGCCTTCTTGAAACGCTCGCCTAACAATGTTGCAACTTTCATTTTGTATCTTGTGTTTTATTGTTTAATCATCTTTTTTGACACGGGACTGCGGGACACGAGACTGCGGGACTTTTCATCGTCTCGTGTCTCGTGTCTCGAAGTCTCGCGTCCTTCAAAATGGCTGCAAAGATACGGATTTTTTTAATTCTGTATCACCACCTTCCGCGTCACCACTTTTCCGCCGATGACGTGGACGAGGTAGATGCCCGACGGCAGGTCGCTCACGTCGATGGTGGCGGTGCCTTTCATGCCGAAGCCGCGCACTTTGACACCCTGAGCGTTGATGATGCGGACGCTCACGTTGCCCTTATCGTAGTCCGTGGTGAGGGTCATCTGACCTCTCACGGGGTTGGGGCTGATGGTCACGTCAAACGGCTCGGCGTCGGCACTCGGTAATTCGGGTGTGTCGAGCAGGATGTCGGTGTGGTGGCTATAGGTCACCAACTTACCCGACACCATCAGGATCGGGTTGTTCGAGTCCTGACAGTTGATGCAGCTGTTCTGTCCGCTGACGCAGTCGGGGTAGTTGGGATGGCACTGGTCGACATAAGTCGGGTCGAACTCATAGAGCAGGTCGGCTTCGCCAGCCTCGAGGTAGTCGTCGAGGCTGTAGTTCCACACCATGCCGAGGCTGCCAGGGCACCATCCTGCACGCGCGTAGGTCCAGGTGCCATTTTGCGGCTGACAGCCTGCGGGGTTGGGGCTGCAGGTGCGCCACAGATGCTGGGTGTAGGCCACGGCACCGTCGATCTTGATGTTGTGCGTGGCTTCGTAGAACTCAGCGGCGTTGCCGGTGTTGTAGGCACCATTGTCGGTGTCACTCCAGTGGTGGCCCGTGGTCACGAGACGGAGGTCGGCGTGCTCCACACAGGGGTCGAACTCGACCGTACGGGGTGGCACGGGGCACGGGTTGGCGTAATCGCCGAAGCTATAGGTGCCAAACCACAGCTCGTTCATGTCGACATAAGGATAGTCGGGCGTGCCCTTGGTGTATTCGAAGAGTGCCGTGGGGCTGTAGCCCGAGCCCTGGTCATACATCTCGCAATACAGCTCAAACTCAACGAGGCCTTGCAGCAGGGTGGTGAAGTCGCTCACGTCGAGGTCGTCTTCACACTCCACGCCGAAAGGCGTGCAGTAACGGTAGAGCTCTACCCAGTCGCCACGGTAGTTCTTCACACGGCAATAACTCACATGGTCGTAGGGGTTGCAGTCGCCGCCGACGCAGTTGTGCAGGTAATGCATATTGATGGCCTTGAAGGCGTTCACATGGGTGGGGAAGGCAAACTCACCACGGTCGAGGAACTGGCTGGGGCTCACCACCACCTCGCCGTTGAGGGCGGAGACCGTCATGTCGTCGTAGTCGGTGGTCACCTCGAATTGGTTGCTCACCGAGGTCGTCTTGCCACCGGTCTGCGTGATGGTTGCCGTCATGGTGTAGGTGCCGATGCCCGAAGGCGTCCAGGTCGTGTACCAGTAGCCGTTGTCGGGGTTGTCGGGATAGTCGGTCTTCAGTGTCAGCTCCTGTCCGTCGACGGTGCATTTCACCTCCTCGAACTTCAGCACATTGCCGTGGTCGATGTAGGCGCTGAGCACCACCATCACGGGGTTCTCGAAGTCGGGCATGAACACCTTGGTGCCTTCGTAGGGACGACGGATGGTGATTTGAGGTTCATAGTTGTCGGGGTCGACGGCATAGAAGGTACGCGTCACCGAAGGTGCCGGCTGCCACTGGGTGCCGTCGCCGCCTTGCAGGGCACGCACACGCACGAGGCCTTCTTCACCGGTGAGGGTGAGGATGTTGCCTTCGACGGTGGCTGGGCCGTTGACGACTTCAAACGTCACGGGGAGTCCCGATGTGGCGGTGGCTTGCAGCGTGATGGGGTCGGCAGTGACCAGCTGGTCTGTGATTTCGGCGAAGTCGATGAACTGTGCCGCCAAGCCACCAAGCATGTGGCGCACCACCAAGTTGTCGAAGCCGCCCATGCCACTGTTGAGCATGAAGGCGCCGTTCCATGTGGCGGGGTCGCATTTGTCGCCGCTGCCGGGAGTGAGATAGGCATTCACGCCTTGGCATTCAGGCACAGGCTCCCACTCGCCGCTCTCGGGGTCGGACATGGTGTAGAGGGTGACGGCACCAGCGCCGTCGTTGGCGTCGAGGTCGATGGAAATCTTCCAACGATACCAGCAATCCATCTCCGTGCCGGGTTGGATGTTGCAGGCCATCGTGTTGTTAGGCAACACCACGCCGCATCTGAAATAAGGATCCGAGGGACGGTAGCCTGTGGTCAGCATATAGATGCCGCCATCGGGGATGGTGCTTTCGGGGTTGGGCATGAGGGGCTCGCATGGGTTGTGTGAGGGTGCCGTGGCAAAGGGAGGCAGCACTGCGCCGTCGCCGTTGCCGTCGAAGCCGATGCCGAAGAGATGACCCCACAGGCCACGATACATGTCGCATTCCACCTCGATGACGCCGCCTGTCGAGAAGTCGAAGCCGAATTCGTCGAGGGTGTGGGTGGCCACGTCGCCGAAGCCAGTGCCCGAGGCAATCGAGAACACGCCCATGGTCTCATCCATGGTCGGCGCCGGGTCGCCTTTCCAGAAGTGGCCTATGTAGCCCGTGTACATGGGGTTGCCGCCGTTGCCTGCGGTGTGGGGACGGACAAACCATCCTTGCTGTCCGTTGAGCGGTTCTTCTTCGATGCAGTCGTTGAAGTTGAAGATGGCCTCGGTCTGCGCCATCAGGCCGACACTCAGCACCATCATCATAAGGAAAAACAATGTCTTTTTCATATCTATAAACTTTTATTCTCTAAACTCTAAACTCTAAACTAGAAATCCATCCACCAAACCTTGGTCTGTCTCGTGTCGCCATGCGACATCCTCGTCAGCTGGGTGGTGTAGTTTTCATAATTGTATTCTATCTCGGTTTGCGGGTATTCCATGCGGTATGACGTCAGCTTGGCGTGGTCGGTGGTGGTAGGCGTCGCCATGGTGCGGCGTGCCAAGGCCCAGGCCTCCCACGGCTGGCGGAACAGGTTGAGCCAACGCTGTTGGTAGATGAGGGTGAGGTAGGCCTCGTTGCTGCCGTCGAAGTTGGGGTTCATGTAGACAGCGTAGTTCATCACGTTGGAGGCCATCTTTTGTCCCAAGGCCCAGATGTCGAGGCTGCCGATGAAGTTGGTGTATTGCGGATAGAAATAGGTCCAGCGGCTGGTGTTGTTGGGGATATGCGCCCAGAAGATGCACGACTGGTAGATGCCTTGGTAGAGCATCTGATCGAGGTCCATACCCGAGAGGGTGATGCCGCCGATGCCGCGGGCGCCAATCTCGGCTTTCATGAAGAGCACGTCGGCGTAGGTGACAAAGATCTGCGGCACGTATTTCTCGTCGCGGGTCAGGTAGTAGTTGAACGGCGAATAGAGGCACGACGGGCCTTTGAAGGTGTAGCTGGCGTCGCGGCTCTGGGCATAGGGTGAGCCGCCTTCGGTGGGCGTCTCAATGGTGCGAATCTGGGGATAGGGGTGCCAGGCGCCGTCGGGGAAGCTATCGGTCTTGTGGCTCGTGTCGAAGAAAAGGAAGGCGCGGTAGTCGAAGATGCCGCTGCCGTCCATGGCGTCGGTCGACGAGATGACGCTCCACACGGTCTCGCCCAAGCGCAGGTTCTTGTGCTCACGGAACGACCAGTTGACATCCCAGTTCGTTCCCAGCACGCTGGGCCAGAGGGCGATGGCGCCACCTGTAGCCACACCGCCCGAGGTGCTGAGCGTGGTGTAGGGATAGTTGTAGGCGTCCACCAGCAGCGGGGTGGCAAAGTCGGGGTCTTTGTCGTACATACGCAGGGCGTGGCGCAGGATGAGCGCGTTGGCGAACTCAGCCCAAAGGGTGTAGTTATTGTTAAGCAACACGTCGTAGGGCAGCTTGTAGTATTCGTTGCCGTAGGCGGTGGTGGCCGAGTCGGCGTGCAACACGTCGCGCGACCATGCCAGCTCTTCCAACAGCGACTTGTAGATGCTCTCCTGGGTGTCCCATTCGGGTTTCATCGTAGCCTGCGACGAGGCGTTCTCCCAGATACGTCCTGCCTGGGTGTAGGGCATGTCACCGAAGATATCCGTGACTTTAAAGGTCTGGTAGGCCTTCAAGATGTTGAGTTGGGCGCGAGCCTTGTCGCACACGTTGGCGTCGGCTTGTTCGTCGCCGTAGGCGTCGAAGCGTTTCTCTAACTCGCGGATGTTGGCCAGCATGAGGTAGTAGTCGGTCCACACGTTGGCGGTGCCGATTTGTGAGTTGCCCCAGGCTTCCGACGTCAGGGCGCCGAGTTCCGTCTCGGGATACCAGATCTCGTTTTGAAGGTAGAACTGCTCGTTCATGCTCTGCTGCATCGACTTCACCACGCCGTTAAACAGCGCCTCGACGGTCGTCCCCGTCGGCGAGAACGGGTCTTGGTTCATCTCTTCGAAGCCTTTAGTACACGAAGCTAAAATCAAGGCTGCACTGATGATATAGATGATATTTCTTTTCATGATATTCCGAATTAAAGGTTAACTTTCAATGAAACCATAAACGAACGTGTGCCGGGGTAAGAGGCGTACTCGAGGCCTTGGGCGTTGCCCGTGCCTTGGGTGCCTTCAGGGTTGATGTTGTCGGGCAAAGACTTATAGATGTAGAACAAGTCACGGCCCACCAACGAGATAGAGGCCTTCTTGAAGATGTTCTGCTTGTCGAGCCACTTGCTCGGGAAGTCGTAGGTCAGCGAAAGCTCGCGCATCTTGACCCAGGTGTTGTTGACGATGCCGGGCGTGGTGAGGACAGGACCCCATCCGCCGTAGTTGGGCAGATATTTGTAGAGATAATGCACCACGTGGTCGTTTTCGACGGCCTCGCCCGTCTCGGTGTTGATGCAATAGCCGGGCAGGATGATACCGTAGTTGCCCACCAGCTCGCCATCGGCATTGTAGAAGGGCAAGCCGTTGCCTTCGCGCTCATAAAGCGTCTCCGGACTCTGACCCGTCTGCATGCCCACCACATAGGAGGCGCAATAGATCTGGCCACCTAACTTGGCGTCGACCAAGGCATAGAGCGACCAGTTCTTATAGGAGGCCCGCAAGTTGATGCCGCCCGTCACCAAGGGGGCGCAGTTGCCCACCGGCACGCGGTTGTCGGTCATCAGGTAGGTGGTACCCGCCTCGTTGAGCAGCGGCATCGGATTGCCTTCTTCGTCGTAGAAGGGTCCGACAGTGGTGCCATCGGGCATGGTGTATTCATAGAGGTAGTCCCAGCCATAGATGGTGCCGTATTCCTCGCCCTCTTCCACGGCGACGGCAGGGCCGTTGGAGCCCCAGATCTCGGAGAGCATATACATGCTGGCACCTGCCAGGTCGACGATCTTGTTTTTGTTGCGGGCGAAGTTGAGACCCACCTGCACGCCATAGTCCTTGCCCTGCGTGATGTCGTAGGTCATGACGGCCTCGATACCTTTGTTGGTCACCACACCCGTGTTGATGGTCACGTTGCTGGAGCCTGACGACGGCGCCACGGGCGACGACAGGATCTGGTCCCAGCTGTAGATGTCGTAATAGGTGAAGTCCATATTGAAGCGGGCTCCCAAGCCGATGTCGAAGCCGACCTCAAAGGCACGCTGACGCTGTGGCTTCAGCTCCAGAGGCGGCACCACGGAAGGCAGAGAGGCCGACAGCTGGTGGCCGAACGAGCCGGTGTTGTAAGTGTAGGTCAGCTGATAAGGCTCGGTGTCGCTGGCGGTCTGGGCCCACGACCCTCTCAACTTCAGGAAGTTGACGGGACCCCATTTCCAATTCTTGAAGGCCGTGGTGGGCACGAAGCTCAGGGTGGCCGAAGGATAGAAGTAGGAGTTGTTGTTGATGGGCAGGGTCGACGACCAGTCGTTGCGGCCCGTCAAGTCAAAGAAGATCCAGTCTTTATAGCTCAGGTTGAAGAAGGCATAGAGCGAGTTGACTTTTTTCTCCCACCTCGACTCGCCGAAGGTGCGCTCAGAGGCCGCCGAGTAGTTGTAGATGGTGTAGAGGTTGGCGTAAGCCCAGGTACCCGAGGTGCCGTTCATGCCGTCGCGGTAGCCGTAGTATTGTTCGCCGCCGGCCGAGAGTTTCACGTTGAATTTCGATCCAAAGATCTTCTCCTTGTGGGCGGTGATGAGGAAGTCCATGTCGCGGGTGGTCGAGGTGGACTTGTTCTTCGAGTAGTAGCCGCCCGCCATGCCGTCGATGGTGGTGGGTTTATGCTTGGTGGTATAGGTGTCAGCAGTCCAGTCCAAGGCGACTTTGGCAGAAGCCATAAGCCATGGCGTCACGTCGTAGAACAGCCTCACCGAACCGTACATCTTGTCGCGGTCGAGGGTCGTGTTGTTGTTGTAGAACGTCCAGAAGGTGCTGCTGTAGATGTAGGGATAGGGATAGCCTTCAAACTGGTTCATCGTGCCGTCCGCGTTCTCGTAAGTCGTCGTCTCAATGCCTTGCCAGCTGCGGGGCCAGCTGTAGAGCAGGCCCTTGTTGAAGTTGCTGTTCGACTCGCCAATCTCAGGTGAGTTCAAGCGGTAGTAGTCCAAATAGTTGAACGCCACGTCGACTTTGATCTTCTCTGACACGTTAATCAGGGTACCCACGTTGACGGTGGTCTGCCTCAGGTTGGTGTTGTCGATGATGGCGTCGGTGCGCGAGTCGGTGAACGACACGCGGACGCTGCCGAACTCACCGGCATTTTGCAAGGCGATGTTGTGGTTCATCGTGTGGCCGTTCTTGAAGAGCATCTTCAGGTTGTCGGGCTGGGGACTGTATTGCCTGATCGTACCGTCCCACCACAGCACGCTCTCGCCGTTCATCTCGGGGCCCCAGCTCTGGGCGCCGCCGTAGTAGCCGAAGCTGGTGTTGGTGGGCTCGCCCGCCGGACCGTTGTCGACGTTATAAGTGTAGGGAAATTCATAGACTTGATTGCCGTTGTCGTCATACATGCCTTCGATGGGCGTCAGCGTCGGCGTATCGAAGGTGATGGGGCCGCAACCGCCGTATTTGTTCTGCACCGAGCGGTAAAGATAAGGCGTCGTGATCTTGAAGCCAGCCGAGTAGCTGATGCCGAGACCCTTTTGTTTCGATCCTTTCTTGGTGGTGATGAGCACCACGCCGTTGCCGCCACGCGAGCCATATAGGGCCGCTGCCGTGGGGCCTTTCAGGATGTCGAGGCTCTCGATGTCTTCCTGGTTGATGTTGTTCAGGGCCGTACCCCAGTCGCGGCCACCGCTCCACGAAGTGACGCCGCCTTCGTTGGTCATCGGCACGCCGTCGACCACGATGAGAGGCTGGTTGTCGCCAAAGATACTGTTGTTACCACGGATGGTGATACGCGACGCGCTACCGTCGACGCCATTGGGGTTGATGATCTGCACGCCTGCCGAGCGGCCGCTCAGCGAGCTGACGATGTTGCCCGTGGCCGACCTGGCTATCACTTCGCCGGGGATCTCCTCGGTGGCATAGCCTAACTCGCGTTTCTGACGCTTGATGCCGAGGGCGGTGACCACCACATCGTCGAGCGTCTGCGAGTCGAGCTCAAGGGTGACGTTGATCTTGGTCTTGCCTTTGATGGCGACCTCCTTGGTCTTGTAGCCCACAAAACTGAACACCAGCACGTCTTGCCCATCGGCTTTGATGGCGTAGTTGCCGTCCATGTCGGTCACGGTGCCGTTGGAGGTGCCTTTCACCTGGATGGTGACGCCGGGCAGTCCGTAGCCGTCGTCGCTCGAAACCACACGACCCGCCACCGTCAGGCTCTGTGCCAAGGCTGTCAAGGGGGTCATCATTGCGAGCAGGAAAAGGAATAGTAGAGATTTTCTGTTCATACACTTAATGTTTATAACTTTGGGGACAAAAATAGAAATAAATCTCATTGGTCGAAAAGCTTTTTGCCGTTTTTCTTGCCATATATGACCATAACTCTTATTTTTGCACCCAAATAGAGAAAAAAACAACCGCTTATGTCAGAATACTACGACAATCCCGAAGAACGCTTGGATTCGGAAAGAACTGAAAAAGAAACAGATAAGAAATGCCCCAACTGCGGCGCCACCGTCGTCTTCGACCCCGCCTCAGGCAAGATGCATTGCGACTATTGCGGCTATTCGTGCGAGCTTCCCAAAGCCGACGCCCAAAGCGAGATCTGCGAGATGGACTTCGAGAAGGCCATCCACACCGAGAGCTTCAACTGGGGTGAGAAGAAGAAAGAGGTGCAGTGCAAGCAATGCGGTGCCGTGACCGTCTACGACGCCCTCGAGACCGCCGCCATCTGTCCTTTCTGCGGCTCTACCAGCGTGATGCCTGCCGCCACCGACGAGACCATCGCCCCGGGTGCCGTTTGTCCCTTCGCCATCACCAAGGAACAGGCCGGCGAACGCTTCACCCGTTGGCTCAAGCGCAAATGGTTCGCCCCGCGCAAAGCCAAGAAGAGCGCCTCTCCCGAGGCCTTCCAAGGCGTCTACCTCCCCTATTGGACCTACGACGCACAAACCACGTCGAACTTCACCGGCCGTGCCGGCTATAACCGCACGGTGAAAGACCGCGACGGCAACACGCGCACGGTGACCGACTGGCGTCATGTCAGCGGCGTGTATCAGGAGTTCTTCGACGACGTCACCGTGATGGCCTCGAAACGGCAGGAAAACTCGGGCGTGAAGGCTTGCGAGCCTTTCGACTTCTCGAAGTTGGTGCCCTATTCGCCTCAAGTGCTGGCAGGGTTCGTGGCCGAGCGTTATTCCATCGGACTGAAGGAAGGCTGGGGCTCGGCACAAAAAAAGATTCAGTCGCAGCTGCATTCCGACATCTCTTCATACATACGCTACAACTGGAATGCCGACCTCTCCGACAGCGTCCACTTCTCGACGCTCTACAGCAATATCACCTACAAGTACCTCTTGGTGCCCACTTGGATCTCGTCGTTCAAATATAAGAACAAGGTGTACCAGTTTGCCGTCAACGGACAAACGGGCAAGGTGGGCGGCAAGTCGCCTGTCTCGGCGTTGAGGGTCATCCTCTTCATCCTTGCCATCATCGCCATCCTCGTGATCCTGGCGAATGTGCTCTAAATAAGATTGGGAACTTATTCCAACAGGTCCTCAAGGTCTTTCATGGCCTTGCGGGCTGGCATGCCCTGATGCAGCACTTGGTAGGCCTTCTCGGCGATAGGCAGCTGACGGCGTTGCTCCTCGGGGAGGTAGGGCAACATCGCAGACGAATAGTAGCCCTCGGCCACCATCGTCATCTCGTTGAGGGCGGTCTTCACCGTGTTGCCACGGCCGATGAGCACGCCCAACTGGCGGTTGCGGCTGTGGCTCGAATAGCACGACACCAAGAGGTCGCCAAAGAAATTGGACGGGTTGAACTTGGTGAGGTCGGTGACGCTCTGCGGCGAGAGCAGGAAATACATCTCCTTGATGCAGTTGGCCACCAGCACGGCGATGAAGTTGTCGCCATAGCCCAGGCCCATCGCCAAGCCAACCATCACGGAGTAGATGTTTTTCAGCACCGAGGAGTGCTCCAGATAACGCATGTCGCGCAGACAGTTCACCTTGACGAACGGCGCTTTCAGCTTCTCGCCCACCACGCGGGCGTTGCCGATATTGGCGCAGGCAAAGGTCATATAGGTGAGCCTCCCGTGGCCCACCTCCTCGGCATGCGTCGGGCCGCTGATGCAGCATAACTGATCGTCGGCGAGGCCATAATGCTGTTTCAGATAGTCGGTGACAAACAGGTTTTCCTTGGGGATGATGCCTTTGATGGCCGACACCACCATCTTTTCTTTCAGCGGGACCTTGAGGTCGGAGAGATAGCACTTCAGGTAGGGAGCAGGCGTCACCAAAAAGATGATATCGGCTTTTTCCACCGTCTCGTTCACGTCGTCGGTGAGGTGGATGCGGCTCATGTCGAACTCCACGTCGGAGAGGTAGCGGCAGTTGCGGCCTTCGGTGCGCAGCGACTCAAGCACCTCTTGGCTGCGGACGTACCAGCATACCGATGATTCGTTCATAATCAACACTTTGGTGATGGCCGTAGCCCAGCTGCCGTGGCCGATGATGGCGCAGCGCGATGTTTTTTGTATCAGGGTTCCCATGCCGTGAAGATAAGAAAATACGGTGCAAAAATAGAAAAATTACTTATGAGCGAGTATCGGCTTCAAAAACTCGGTGTCGATTTTGGTGAAAATCGCTTTCTCCTGCTGTCCGATGGTCTGCAAAAGCTCAGCCATCTCCCTAAGGGTGATGTTATCGCTCTTCATATATCGGCGGCAGTCCAACGAAAACTGGCGCCAAGCGTCAGCATCGTCGCCCATCATTTTGGCGCAGTCGGCCAACACCTCATTGTCGAACAACGTGGCGGCCTCGTTGAGGAAGTCGGCATAGATGTAACGGTAGCCCGCACCACCTGTCCCAGCCGTCTCAATCAACCTGTAGATCCATAGCAAAATGAAGCCAATCAGCTTCTCGGAGAACCACACCTTCCACATCTTGAGGCTACTGCCAAAATAATTCAGGCCCGTCCAGCCATAGAACGGCACCGGTACCCTCAACATCCGTCGGCACGACTCTTCAAGACCTTGTATCACTGCAGGACGCAGATCCAGATTCTCACCAAAGCCTTCGGGCAGCGGGTCGATATAGAACATCTTTCCGCGTGGCGCCGCAAGGCCAGTGGCGAAACGGCTCTTGCGCATGACGTCTTCTTCCAAAAAGACATAGTCGTCGGTGTTCAGACGCATGTCGGAGTCGGCAATGGTATAGGTCGATCCTTCTTTGCCGATGACTGTAAGCACATGGCCGTTGAAGTTCGACTCATTGACCACAGGAGAGAAATACTGGAGGTTGGCCACGTTGACAATCAAGCCAACGGGGATCTGCTGGTCAACGAGCTTGTCCAAGTCCGTCATCGACTTGTTGACACGATGGCCATACTCAAGGCCGTGGAACCCGATACCCAAACGCTCGCAAAAATTCTTTGCTATCAGACCTGGACGAATGCGAAACATGGGAAGTTTTACCCCACGCATCCTCAAAAAAGGCGAATAGACGAAATTGAAGCCCGAGCCTAAGCCGAAGGCCATGGTTTCGCTGATGCCATCGTAGCCATAGTACTTCAGCATGTTCAACAGCGTGCCTGTCTCACAATGCTTGTTTCGCTGGTTCGGATAGTTCTCTATGGCCATCGCTCTTGAGTTTGGATGATTTAGTTTGCAAAAATACGACTTTTTCTTCGTATTGTTTCAACAGAGGGTTTTTTCCAACGAAAAGCGGCCTTTTCTAAACTTTTAAGAAGTTTTTGTATCTTTGCGGCTCAATTTTTGATATGACGTCAGGTCATGTCCTACAAGATGAAAGAAACCAAAGGTTTATACGAGACGTTCCGCGAAGCTGCCACAAAATTTTCCGACAAGGCGGCATTGAGTTACTTTAAGACGGAGACCACCTTCAAGCAGCTGTTGGAGCGTGTCGACACCGCAGCCTTGGCATTTCGTAATCACGGTGTGAGACAGGGCGATATCATCAGCATCGCCTTGCCCACCCTGCCCGAGTCGTTGACATGTCTGCTGGCGCTGAACAAAATCGGCGCCGTGCCTTGCATGATCGACGTCAGATACACACCCGAGGAGTTTTGTAAAATCGTCGACCGCACCCACTCGAAGATGCTCTTCATCATGGGGCTCTACGCGGCCACCCTGGCCACCGCCGACGCCCGTCTCAACGTCGAGAAAGTCGTGGTGTGCTCGGGAGCCGATTCCATCCCGAAGGTCGCCTTCTGGTTTGGCGTAGGTGAATGGTTCAACGGACGAAAGAAGGTGTTTTGCCAGCACCCCAAGTTCTGCCATTGGAAAGACTTCATCAAGTCGGCACAAGGCAAAGACGAGGCCGAGCCTTACCACTGGCGGCACGACGAGATGGCAGCCCTGTTCCAGACCAGCGGCACGACGGGCACGGTGAAGAGCGTGATGCTCAGCACCGAGAACATCATGCACTCCGTCTTCCCCGATCCGCCCGTCCTCAACAATATGTCGAGCGACGACACCGCCCTCTGCATCCTTCCTATCTTTGCCTTCTTTGGAGCCAATACCTTGTTGCTCCCCTTGTTTGAAGGCTTGCGCGTCGTCGTCATCCCGCTCGCTCCCCGCGAAGAGTTCCTAAAGCTGCTGTCGCAATACAAGCCGCAACACGTCTTCTCGGTACCGGCCTATTGGGACTTCGTCAACGACGAGAAAGAGGTCAATGAAGACTTCTCATATCTGAAGTCCATCAACGTGGCGGGCGACATCCTGAACACCGCCTTCGAGCGTCGCATCAACGAGTGCCTGCATCGGGGCCACTGCCACTACGATGTCACGAAAGCCTACGGCATGACCGAGACCTCTGGCGTTATCTCGTTCACGCCACAAGGCAGTCCCCACCAATATGAACAGGGCTTCTCGGGAAGACCCGTGACCTGCTACGAAGTCAAGACCTTCGACGATGAGATCTGTGTGCACTCGGAGATACAATTCCTCGGCTACTACCAAAACGAGGAGGCCACCCAACAGCTCATCCAGACCCACGATGACGGCCAACAATGGCTGCACACGGGCGATATGGGCTATGTGGACGAAGAAGGCAACATCTTTGTGATCGGCCGCAAAAAGCGCATGATTGTCCGCCACGACGGCTCCAAGGTATTTCCTGTCGAGATTGAGGACTGCCTCGCGCAACATCCTTCAGTGGCAGCTTGTGCTGTAGTGCCCATGCAGGACCCTGACCATTCGGAGAGCCATCTGCCCAAGGCCTTTGTGGTTCTAAAAGAGACAAAAGCCACCAGAGAAGAACTGATGGCCCATTGCGAAGCCAACCTGCCCGTTCACCTTGTCCCCGCAGCCGTCGAATTCATCGATGCCCTGCCAATGAACACCAACGGGAAGGTGGATTACCAGAAATTAATCAGAGATTAACGCTCTACTGGATTGGCATAAATCCCCAAGAAGATTTCCTCCAGTTCCGAACGGTCAAAATCAGGATAGTCATTCATCCAATCCATGTATTTGACGAACGTGGCCTTCTGCTCGGCGGTATAATGCTCAGCATAAGTGTCCGTGCCACTGCGAAGGTCATGGGCGATGTAGTTGTTCGGATGGAGATAGAAATGTGGGTTGATGCGGCTGTCCATCAGCTCGGCCACGCGCTTATAGAACTCACCCGAAGGGCATTCGTTTAAAGCCAGCAAGTCGGCCTCCGTGACCACAGGGCAGACATGGAAATGTACATGGCCCTTGGGCTGCATGATGCCCGTCAGGATGCTGTTGAGGTCCTCGTTGGGCTGCTTCTCGTAATGGCCGTTTTTCTTCGTCAGATAGAGTTCCACGGTCTTCAGCTTGTCGCACGACTCCCATTCGTACGACACCGCCACAGGAACGATGTTGAGTTCAGCCAACGAAACCACCCTGTCGTCGCGACGGCTCATGCCGAACATCTTGATGATGGCGGGGTCGGTGGCGTCGATGCCGTTTTTGGTGCGGCCGTTGCGCTGGGCGATCCACACCGACTCGTGCACCTTGGTGATGACATGGCGCATATATTCCGACATGTGCAGCATGCTGTTGTAGAACTCCTTGGGGGTGCCACCTCGCTCGGTGCGGAACATCTTGTTGACCTTGCCGAAGTCGATGACAAAGGGATGACTCATCAGGTTGCTGCCAAAGGTGATCTGGCAGGTGTTTTGTCCAGCCTCGCTGAGGATGTATTGGAGAAACATGGCGTCAAGCACGATGTCGCGGTGGTTGGAGACGAAGAGGTAAGGTTTCTTCTCGTCGATGTTCTCCACCCCTGACCAGTCGAAGGCCGTGGTGGTCTTTTTCAGCAAGGTCTCGATGACCTCTTTCAACAGCCCGAGTTGGAACTCCTTCAGGGTCTTGATGCCGCGGATCCGTTCGCGAAGCGCCTCGACGGGCACGCCCAGATACTGTGCGATGGCGGGAATCACATTGCTGTCGGCCATGCGTTGCGTGGCCGCAGGTATTTCGTCTGCAGTAAAAGGTCTGATATCGTCGAAGTTGATCGTCATTTGTTTCTCAGGTCGATGAATTTGATGGGTTTGCGGCTCTTGGCGGGGTAGTTGATCTGCCGGATCTCATCCACGGGATGGATCTCAATGGCGGGGGCCACACGGATGCGTGAGCGGAAGCTGTCTTTCAAGGCCTTGACCACGTCGAAGTCGGGTTCGTATTTCAGGCCTATCTTCACCACCACGTCGTCGGTGCCGGCCTCGCTCTGGCGCACCTCGATGACGTAGTTCTCGACGAAGTCGGAGTTGTCCAACACGTCGTTGATCGCAGGCGGATAGAGCGTGGTGCCTTTCAGCTTGATCATGTTGTTTTTGCGGCCCACGAGCGGGGTGAGGCGGTAGGAGTTGCGTCCGCACTTGCACTGCTCGACGATCTTGGCGGCGATGTCGCCCGTGCGGAAACGCAGCAGCGGCATGGCCTCCACGCCGAGGGTGGTCACCACGATCTCGCCGGGTTTACCATCGGGCACGGGCAGGCCGTCTTCGCCGATGATCTCGACGATGACGAGTTCGGGATGCACATGGCCGCCGAGGCCGTATTCGCACTCCGAGAAGGTGGCACCCATCTCCGTCGACGAATAGGTGGCGAAGAGCTGCACATCCCATTTCTCCTTGATCTTGCGGCCCAGCAGGTTGAGGTTGAAGTCCTGGTCGCGCATGCCTTCTCCGATGCCGATGATACGGCGGATGCTGCTGTTTTTGTAGTCGATGCCGTGTTCTTCGGCGTATTGTATCAACTTGAGGATGAACGACGGCACGCACATGATGGTGTCGGGCTTGATGCGGCGTATGGTGTCCCACTGCAACTCGGGGATGCCGTTGCCGACGCGGATGACACCCGCGCCCAACTCGCGAAGTCCCAAGAAATAGGCCAATCCCGCCATGAAGCGCTTGTCCAAGGTGGTCATCAGCTGCACCACGTTGCCGGGACGCACGCCGGCGCATTCAAACGATTTTTTTTCGTTGTAGGCCAGACGTTGCAGGTCCTTCTCGGTGCATCCGAAGGTGACGGGGTCGCCCAGGGTGCCTGAGGTGGTGATGTAGTCGATGATCTTGTCCTTGGGGCAGCACAGAAACTCCTCGTTGAAGAGCTGGAGGTCTTTCTTCTCGGTGAAGGGGATCTTCACCAGGTCCTCGATGTGCTTGATCTTCTCGATGCGTATGCCATAGCGGTCGAACATACGCTGGTAGTAGGGAGAATGGGCGCTCAGATAAGCCAAGGCCTTCTGAAGCAGGTCTTCTTGGTAGGCCTTGATTTGTTCTACGGATTGGTATTCTATATCGTTGGTGTTCATGCTTTTATGTTTTAAAATCCTAATTCACGCAGCCACTGCAGGAAGGCTTCTTTCCAGGCACGGCATTCCGCGGTGCCACGGTGGTCGCTGGCCCCGAAGCTGTGGCCTCCCGTTTGGTATTGGATATAACGGTGTTCTATTTCGGCGGCCGACAGGGCCGAGTCGAAGACGACGGAGTTGCGGTAGTCGACCACGGGGTCGTCGACGCAGTTGGCGAGGAAGACGGGCGGGCAGTCGGCAGGCACGTGCTTTTCAAGCGAGAGCGAGTCGCATATCACGGGGTCATGATGATGGCGTTCGCTCAGCAGGCCGCGGCGCGAGCGTTTGTGGACGAAAGGCCGCACCATGGTGACCACGGGATAGATGGCACCGGCAAAGGCGGGACGGAGGTTTGTCTCATTGTCAATACCCGCGTCTTTCAGGAAGTCGTGGGCGTGGAAACAGGCCGTCGACAGTGCCAGATGGCCGCCTGCCGAGAAGCCAAGGATGCCCACCTTGTCGGGGTCGATATGATAATCGTCGGCATGGGTGCGCACCCACTGTAGGGCGCGTTGCGCATCGGTGATCATGTCGGGGTGCTGACGCCCTCTGAAGAGGGCCCTGTGTTTATAGACGTAGGCCAAGATGCCGGCGGCGCGGTATTCGAGCATGAAGGCCGTGATGCCTTGGCTCTGCAGCCACATCGCCACGCTGTCGCCTTCGTTTTTCCTGTCAAGCCAGTAGTAGCTGCCTCCGGGACATACGATGACGGCGGTACCCGTGGGGTTGTTGTCGGCCACATACGAAGTCAGGACGACTTTGTTGCCGTGCTTCACATCCGTACCTTGCCAAATTTTTTCTTGCGCCGTTACCATCCCGAGAGTCAAAAACAACATACTGAAAACCAATACTATTCTTTGCTTCATCAACTTAGGATTTTTATGATTTCTTCCTTCGACAGCTGGCGATATTTATGCTGCATGTCGGCGAAGAAATCCACCTGGAAATACTCCTCGTCGTAGAACGACAGCTTCGAGTTGGTGTTGGGAGTGCATTCCAGATAGACGATGTCTTCCAGCTTCAGGTTCTTGGCCTCGCAAATCTGGTCGGCCAGTTTCTTTCCGGCGTAGGTCACGGAGGTACCTGGGTTGTCTTGATACAATTCGGTGACGATGACGTAGGTCTTTCCTTCCACTTCCCTGATCTTCAGGCCACAGGTCGATTCCATATCCCATTCACCCTTGAAAGGGAAGATTTCATCGTAATAATCGGGAGAAACTTTCATTTTCTGTTGATTGTTTATTGTTGAATTGTTGAGGGCGGACACACGGGTCCGCCCCTACGATTAATTCTCAACGCGAACATTCACATTGCGTTTGCTGCGGTCGACGTCGCGGCCGAACGACTTGTTGGCCAAACGGCGGTCGCGCGGACGGTAGGTGCCGTCTTCCATCTCGCGCAGGGCGACGTTGCAGAACAGACGGAACATCTTCGACTCCTGCGTCTCGCTGGCATAGAAGCTCTTCCACGCGTAGTCGTAAAGGTCCTGCAGCTTCTCGGGCGACATGTGTTTGGGTTGATACACCACCTGACCTGCGTTGTAGTGGTCCCAGTCGAAGTCGAAGATGCGGCCTTGGCGCAGCAGGTCGTCGTGGCCCTTGGTGTGCGGGAAGGGGGCGAAGATGGTGAACTCGGCCAGGTCGAGGTCGATCTCACCCAAGAAGTCGATGAGGCGCTTGATGTCGTCTTCGGTCTGGTTGTCGAGTCCGAAGAGGATGGTGCCTTCCACGCCGATGCCGTAGTCATGGTAGCGTTTCACGCGCTCCTTGATGTAGTCGGAGGTGTCGTAAACAGCTTGATACACATACCAAGCGCCGGCTTTGGCGGCCAAGTCGAGCACCTCGGGGTCGTCCTCGATGGTGTGGCTGATCCATTTCTTCTTGAGCGGCGCGATGGCACGGAAGAGGTCCATCTCCCACTGCTTGTCTTGCGCCAACGAGTTGTCGACGATAAACAAACGGTTGTTGTCGATGCCGGCCATGTCTTCTACCACCTTGTCGACGGGACGCGGACGGAACTTACGTCCGCCGAGGTACGACACAGCGCAGGGGTAGCAGCTGAAGCGGCAGCCACGGCTCGCGTTGAAGAGGTCGACCATCTGGACGCCCTTGTGGTTGTAGAGCTCACGCTTGTAGAGGTCGCGGCGGCAGGGACCCACCGAGGCGATGTCAGGTTGGTTGCCCATGTAGTTGTAGATCTTCTTCAGGCAGCCGTTTTTCCAGTCGAGGATGACCTGCTCGGAACGGCCTTCCGATTCGCCCAAGAAGACGCTGTCGACATGGTTCACCATCTCCTCTGCATGGAGCATGCTGGAGATGCCGCCCGCGATGACGGTCTTGCCGCGTTTGTGGTATTCGTCGGCGATGGCCCAGCCGCGCTTCACCTGGGTGGTGAGCATCATCGAGAGGGCCACGAGGTCGCACTCCTCGTCAAAATCGATAGGCTCGACGTTCTCGTCGGTAAACGAGATGTCGACATATTCAGGCAAAGTGGCGGCAAAAGCCACAGGTCCATGAGGCGGCAGGTTAAACGTCGTCTGACCCGGCAGCTTATTCCACTTCGGATAAATAAGTTTCAGTTTAATAGTGTCCATTTCATATTGTTGAATCGGCAAAAATACAAAAAAAATAGTTAGTATTCTCTTTTATTGATTTTGCGGACAATCGTGTTCTGGCCTACGAGGGCCTCGGCGGTCTGTATGGCCGTCAGCGACACGCCACACATCCCATGGATGTTGACGTTCTGTCCCGTCAGGAAGAGGTTCTTAACTTTCGTGAAGACAGACAGTTGCGAGAGCATGATGTTGTGGCTGTCTCTCAAGAAGCCATAGTTGGAGCCTTCTTTGTTGCCGTAATAGTCGCGGATGGTGAGTGGCGACGAGGCGGTGACATATTCTATCGTCTCGCGGAAGCCCGGGTGGCGGCGCTCCATGAAGTCGAGGGCCTGCTCCGTCATCTGCCGCTTCCATCTTTCGTAGTCCTCTCCCCTGCGACCCGTCACGGTGTCGTCCCATGGCCGCACCCATCCGTAGTCCATCTCGCCGATGATGACCATCGTCTCGGCGTAGGGACCCTGTTGCGCGACAGCAGGGGTATAATACATCACGCTGGTGGGCCATTCTTCTTGGCTGATGTCGGAGAGAGCATCGTAGCTCGCGAGGCAGAAATTGGTGTGGTTGACGTAAGGGAAAGCGCCTTCTTTGAACTTCACATAGACCTTGAAGCTCGAACGCGTCTCAGGGATCGACTGCAGCCGTCCGCGGAACGAGGCGGGGAAGGCTTTCTCGCCGACGAGACGAAGGAGCACGTCGGGGTGCACGTCGGAGATGTAGCTGTCGGCACGATATACTTGTCCTCGCTTGGTGACCACCTGCCTCACCTCGCGTTCCTCCACCTCGATACGGACCACCTCTTCATTGGCCACCACCCTGCCGCCAGCCGTCTCAATCACCTCTTTCAGCAACTCGGCCATCTGCTGGCTGCCACTTACAAACTGGTAGGTGCCGCCGATGTGGAGCACGCCCAAGAGGGCGCTCATAAAGGCGGGCGTGGTGCCAGGCACGCCGCCCATCAGCGGGGTGAGGTACGAAAGCAGGCCTTTCAGCTTGGGGTCGGCGATGTAACGGTCCATCAGCATGTCGAACGGCAGTACGGCATCGTCGGACACCGTCATGAACATCTGTGACGCTTGCTCGCGCAGATAGAAGAGGTCCTCCTCCTCCGAGAGGGCAAACAGTTTGTCGATATAGGCCTTGATGTGATCTTTCTCTTCGGGGAAACGCTCCGACAGATAGTCGACATAGCGCTCCTTGCCCTTGGGCATGCTATAGGTGGCGCCATCTTCCAGCACCGTCACCACATCGTAGCCGTCGGCGTCCATCGCCTTGAGGACGAGACGGTCGATGATGCCGAGATAGGAGAAGAGCTTGTGCAGCTGCCCTTCTTCGCCGAAGCCGCCGAAGACGTGCATGCCCGTGGGGAAGCTCACGCCATGCCGCTTGAAGGTCTGCAGGCCGCCGCCGATGATGGCGTTTTTCTCCAACACGGTCACTTGGTAGCCCTCTTTGGCGAGCAACGCGCCCGTCACCAAGCCACCCAAACCACCACCTATGATCACACACGTTTTCATTTCAAAAAGTCTTGGTTTCCAATTTCATATTCACATTGAGGAAGGTCGCCGTCGCTCTGCACGAAATGCAGGTTGTCGGGGATGTAGCTCGTATGCGCGGCGATCAGATGCTTGTCGTCGTCGGCTTCCACGGCATACACCTGCATGTCGCGGTGTACCAAAGCCACCGTCCATGCCAACTCACCGTAGCCGCTGTCGCGAATCAAGAGGCTTTCGTGGTTCATGGCATCGATTTTAGCGGCTTTTGCCTTGATTTTCTTCAAGTTGCGACGGCAGGCACGCTCCACCTCATGGCCTTTGTAAATGTATTTGTAGCGCACAAACGGGAGCACATATTCGGTGTTCTCACGCTGGCGACGTATCTCATCGAAATGTTGGATGTAATACTTATGGAAGTGCGACGTCAAGGCGCGCGATTCCATCGACTGCACCTCGTCGATTGGCATCCTCTCCCCTATCTCCACACTCAGCTGGCCTTCGCGCAGCACGATGTCGTTTTTGGGCATCACGTGGCTTGCGCCATGAATGAAGACAGGCAGGATGTCGAGGTGCAAGGCCTGGGCCAACGAGAAGGCACCCTTGTGGAAACGCAGGATGTCGCCCGTCACCGAGCGCGTGCCTTCGGGGAAGACGACGATGGAATAGCCGCGCTCCACGAGCTTCTGGAGGCGCTCCACGTTCTTGTCGTAGCCATCGGAGACGGGGTAGTACTCGGCATAGCGGATGACGAGGCCATAGATGGGGTTTTTCCACACCCAGTCGGTGGTGAGCAGCACGACTTTGGGATGCAACATGATGGTGCAGAGCAGGTCAAGGTGCGACTGGTGGTTGGCGATGATGACGGCAGGCTTCTCGAAGGTCTCGCCGTATTTGTTGTCCAAGTGGAACTTCACGCCTGGTAGCAGCTTCAAGGCCGTGCGCATGAAGGCCGCGATGAGGCGATGGAAACGGTAGCGTTTCTTCTCCGTGTTGGGACCCAGCAGCATGTAGACCAAAGTGAACGGCGTGAAGAGGAAGAGCACGAAGACGACGAAGACCGTCAGCGACAAGATGGTGTATATCAGCCGTGTCAGTGTCAGCGGCACCTGACGGAGCTGGCCTTTCTTCTTGGTCAGCCAGCCGAAGATGATGGGCGGCAGGTAGCAGGCCATGAAGACCACCGTCGCCATGCCGATGATGGCCACCTCTGCCAACGAACGCATGGCGGGGTGCTTGGCGAAGATGAGCGCGCCGATGCCGATGAACATAAGGATGCCCGAGAGGATGACGCTATTGCGGTAGTTCTTCAGCATCCGTTTGCCGTAGGCATATTCGTAGAGCAACCCCTCGGTGATGAAAATGGTATAGTCGTCGCCTTGGCCGAAGATGAAGGTGGCCAAGATGATGTTGACGATGTTGAACTTGATACCACCCAGGTGCATGATGCCCAAGATCCAGGCCCAGCCCACCGTCAAAGGTAGGAAGGCCAAGAGCGACAGCTCCAAGCGCCCGAACGAGAGACAGAGGAAGAAGAACACCACGATGCTGCACACATACAAGATATAGTCGAAGTCGGACGACAGGGCACTGACCAAATTATTACCCACATCAGTGATACTGAACGCGAAGCCAGTAGAAACCGAGGTCCCTGAGCCCTGAGCCTGTCGAAGGGTCGAAGGGCCGACCGTAACAGGTCCCTGAGCCCTGAGCTCTGAGCCCGTCGAAGGGTCGAAGGGTCGAAGGGCCGGTTGTTCTGGATTGCTTCGTTCCTCGCAATGACGCGAAGCGACAACCTGCCGAATTTGTTCCTTCATAGTCTCCGACTCCTCCATTGGCACCCTCACGAAGTTGACCACCCGTGCCAAGGTGTCGTGCTGCAGCATATAGGTGCCGCACAAGGCCGTCATGGGCTCCATCTCGCTCTCACTCAAAGGCTCGTAGGTCTTGCCGATGCCATCGGTGAAGGTGGCGAAGGCATTTTCTGTGAAACCCGCTTTCACCGCCTCGGCCTTCACCTGGTTGACGACATCGGGGTGACGTTGCCAGAAGTCGTGCCACAGCGCCAGCGATTTTTCCTGTCGCTCCACCGAGGGCAGCAGGCCGTCCATGCCCGCGACGCTGTATTCCACGCTGTCGGGTACCGACTGCCGCAACGCGGCCATCATCCTCTCGTTTTGCTCGATAGCCTCTTGAAAATCAGCGGCTTCAGAGACCACATAGATCAAGTCGGTCTCGCCTTCTTTTTGCAGCGACTCACTCAGCAGGGCCAGGTCTTCTTTCTGCTGTCGCGTCATGTAGTTAATATTGTGCAGGTCGGCATCAAAGGCGGTGTCGCGGCTGAAATAGGTGAGCACCAGCGTGACGATGACCAAGGGCCAAAACGCGTAGAGCTTGACTTTGCGCCAGGTCTCCGAAGGAGCCTTGCCGTCGTCGACGAAAAGTTTCTTGGTCTTCTTGGGCACTACGGCATATAGCGGCAGAAAAACCATCACGAATAGTATCGTGCCCACTAGGGTTAAGGCGCCGAAGAGGCCGAGGTCGCGCATGGCTTCGGCCTTCACGAAGACGAGGCAGGCGAAGGCCGCCACCGTGGTGAGGTTGCCGATGACCAAGGGCTGTATGACGTCTTTCAAGGCCTCGCGTTTGTTGGGTTCCTGCTTGATGTGGTCGAGATAATGCAAGGGGTAGTTGACTGCGATGCCGATGATGACCGAGCCGATGCCCACGACGATGAGCGAGATGCTCGTCTTGAACAGCGCGATGACCGCCAAGGCGAAGATCCAGCCGAAGAGGAGAGCGATGCCGAGCCACAACAGGTTGCGTTTGCGCGCCATGGTGAACATGAGGATGCCGAAGATGAGCACGAGGGCGATGGCGAGCGAGAGGAAGCTGTCGCGTTTGATCTGTTGCGCATTGGTGACGGCGATGGTGGGCGCACCCACGGCCGACACCAGCACCTCGGGATGCTCACTCTCGGTGAGCTCTACCACCTGATTAATCAAGCCTACGATCTGTGCGTTGCCTTGGGTGTCGCTGCCTGCGAAGGGCGACGAGAAGAAGGCGAAGCCTTTGTCGCCGCTGTCGTTGAAGAGGTATTCGTCCTCCATGCGGTAGCTCTCGGTGGGGTTGAGCGCGTTGAGACGCTGCAGGGCGGGCGAATAGAGGCCGAGCGGGTCGGCCTTGACGCCGTCGACGACGAAGCTGACCGTAGGCATGCTCAGCATCCGCTTGATGTTGGCCATGCTCTTGGCCACGTGGTCGGGATCGGCGAGCAACGAGTCCATACGGCGGTAGTCGTCTTCGGTGAGGAACAAAGGTGGATTCTCACGGATGAAGTCCATGGCGTCGAACACCGCGCTGCCGTCGACACGGCACTGCAGGTCGCCGACCAACTGGGCGGTGTCGCACTCCTGCCAATGATGCTCGAAGGCGTCCATGGCCTCCATGATGGCGTCTATGGCGGCGTCACCCGCGAGTTGGGTGGTATCGGCAGCGAAGATGACGGTGATCTGCCCCTGGTCGCTGAGGTCGTTGTAGACCGAGGTGTAACGTTCTTTTTCGGGATCGGTGGGCAAAAAGTCGGCGATGTCTTCCTTATAGTCGAGACGCAGTGCCGAGAACACGCAGAGAGCCACGACCACCAACAGGAGGGCGATCGAGAGGGGCTTGTGTTTCGACAGGTAGTCGTAGATCGAAAGGAAGAACTTGTTCATGAAGGAGGGAGTGTTATTGTTTTGTCGAGTTTTCTTTTTTTGTCAAGAATGTAGAGAAATCGAAGATTCAACGTAGTTAATTTGAGAATTTTATACTGAAGTCCATTTAGAATTTGAGATGAAAAATCACGGGTGATTTTTCGGTTTGAATAGTTTGTGGATTAGTATAGAGGGCCAGCCGTAGACGAGGGCGACGAGGCAGAGTATCGTATTGAGGACGCTGATGCGGAAGAAGTCCCAAAAGGGACGGAAGTGGGTGACGCGGTCTTCGGGATAGAACACGTTGACTTTGATGGGCACGAGCTGGGTGCCGCGCCAGGCAGAGAAGACCAAGAGCGACAGCTCGGCTTCGTAGCGTGCGCTGAAGATGCGGGGCAGCCTGTGCAAGGGATAGAGGCGGTAACCCGTCTGGGTGTCGGGCAAGTTGATGCCTGTTTGTATCTTAAA
>JAEEGL017427566.1_pt1 | contig 24190 bp, 14 predicted proteins | sample 9134231 | NCBI WGS metagenome assembly JAEEGL01 (sample SAMN16246548, study PRJNA631951) | gut metagenome | biome: gut microbiome; feature: rumen; material: fiber-attached | host: Bos | place: Iran: Karaj | collected 2018-10
CATCTTCTCGGCCTCGGCGCCAAGGCGCATGATGCTTCCCTTGCCAAAGCTCTTCTCGATGTTACCTAATGTGGCTTCCAAAGCCTTCAGTTTCTCCTGCCTCAGTTTTGCAGCTTCTTCTTGTGTTTTTTCTGTAGTCATTTCTGTTGGGTTTTTAATTAATAATATGGTACAAAGGTAGTAATTTTTGACATTGTGGCGATATTTTGCGGTGAATTTTATGAAAAGGGACTTGTATATTATGAAAAAGTTGTAATTTTGCGTTGGGAAACATCGGATACAGTACCGTTTGAGCCTGCCTCTTTATCGGCATTTGTTGCAGGTTGCGAAGTATTACTGGAAGCCAGTTCCTCATTCTGCAATTCGGAAGCAGACCAGATGTTTTCTTTCCAGTCCCTTTTTGATCCATAATTGTTGAAATGCAGTATTCCATCGTTTTGAGATTTGATGCCGCAAAATAACAAAGTCTGTCAAGAAAAAGCCGTTGATTAAACGTTTGTAGTCGACAGTAGTCGTTTGCTGTCGGATAGATTACTGACTGTCTTGTTATTAAGAAAACAACACAAATTGAGACAATCTCACTTCAAAAACCTCAGAATGACCGTACCATTGGATTCTCATGACTCCCAGAGACTCATCGGCAGCATTTTCATTTTGGAGATGCGTCCATTTCCGGAATGACATGGGCTTGGGAGATTCTCCCTTGTGGCCAATAATCTGCAAAAGTTGCGGATAGATTCAACCCCTAAAATCCGGCATTTTGTCATCCTTTACCAAAACAAAGCCCATGCCCACTGAGGCAGCTCCTGCCCCATCGGTGTCCAACCTGTCGCCCACCATGAGGCAATCGGAAGGTTGCTCGCCAATGGCTTGACATAGGGCTTCGAAGGCTTCCTTGCATGGTTTCAGGCCGCCAAAGGCGGGTGCCTCAAAAACAAAATCGGTCCATGAAAGGTCAAAGCCAAGGGCTTCAAGCCGTTCGTTCGTGCAGGAATAATCGGAGAACACTGCTGTCTTAATTCCCTGATTTCGAAGCGTTTTAAAGGTCTCTTCCACCCAAGGGTACAGGTGGTAATGTTTCCGCATGATGGAGGTCATAGCGGGCATGTAGGTATTGTAATACCACTTTCGTGCCTTTTCGCCGCCAAGGGCACCGAAAAAAGCCTGATGGAAAGCCTCTTCGCTGCCAAAAAACCGGCCTTTCAGCTTCTTGCGCAACATACGCTCGCGCCCCGAAAGGGCCATCCGACCTTGCAGGAACTGGTTACCCACGAGATACAAACCAAGACGGGACTTGTCGTACAAAGTCCCGTCCAAATCAAATATCACAGCCTTGAAAGTCATTCCTTTACGAGCTTCTTGAATTTCTCATGGCGATTCTCGTCCTGCATGAGCAGTTGCAGCTTGAATTGGCCGTCACGTGCGCCTTCGGCGATGCACTGGGACTTGAACGTCTCGAACGACTCGGGAATCATGCGGTAGGTCTCGGGCATCTTCAGGCGCAACGAGTCGCGCTTGGTCTTGTATTCCACATTAATCTCTTTCAAAAACTCATCCACTTTTTCAGTGAATTTCTCGGCCTGTTCCTGTGTGACATTTGGGTCAGCAAACTCATAATAGAACTTGTATCCCACAATGCTAAGGTCGGCAAACCCAATAAAGAAGCGGGTCTTCAGACCTGTGGCATTCTCGGCCTTGTGGACGGCCTCAATGAACTGACGCTCATGCAATTTCTCTCCCGTGATGGTCACGATGCCGTTCACCTTTTGGATCATGTGTACGGTCGGCGTGTTTTGGAAGTTTGGCCCGACTTCAAGCAGGTCGTTCATATTATAGCGATACAGTCCGGCGAAAGTGGTCACATAAGGGCAATAGCGTTTGCCTGCCTTCAGTTCATGGAGTTGCAAGAAGGTTGGATTGGGATTGTCGAGGTCGGCCTCGTCGATGAACTCATAGTAATGGAAGTGCGGAAACAGCACTGTGTTCAATGTGTCGTCGAGGACCAGTCCGAAGCGGCACTCAGAACTGAAATAACCGAACTCCTGATGCAACATAGTCGATGGGAACGAGTCCTTGAACTTGTCAAGATAGACTTTGGTATTACCGCATTTCCAAGTGTTGAGAATCTGCATGTTAGGCCAGTAATGCTTGGGCAGAACGGTACCATACTTGGCCTTCATCTCACGCAATTGGGCAGCCCTTTGGGGGTTAGGCTTCAGGCAAGCTTCCAGCTCGGCACGAATCTCAGGCGTGATGTTGAGGTCCTTGTTCAAAGTGCCGTTTTCGATGTCGGTCACATAGGCATCGTAAAACCTGTTGACGTTGTTCTGCAACTCCACGATGGTCGACGGGTTGGCGGTCACAATCAAAGTGATGTCCTGCTCAATGCCCATACGCATCAGCACGTAATAACGCGCGTTGTAGTCTTCGATGCCGTAGACGCATTGTGGATTGGAGTAAAGCACCTTCACGAAGTTGGGGCAGTCGCGCTGCGTCACGCCCGACACGGAGCCAAACACCGTGCCGTCGGGAGCATAGCCTTCAACCACCTTGCCTACAATCGACAGGATTTTCCCGCTGAACACCTTGGGCCTGTTTTGGATGAAGTTGTAAAGCCACACTTTCGTCATCTTGCCATAAATGGTTTTCAGATACTCTTGAGTGATGGGAATCCACTTGGGCTCCGAAGTGGTGCCCGAAGTGGTAGCATACAGTACTGGCTTGCCCGGAAACAGAATATCCGCCTCGCCATGCTTGTGACGCTCCACATAAGGACGCAGGTTCTCATAGTCGTTGGGGCTGACCTGTTGTTGATAACGTTTGTAGAGTTCAATATCGTCTTGTGCCTCAAGAATTTCAGAGAAATGATGCTCCTTGCCGTAAACGGTATCCTTGGCATAGGTAAGGATGTCGCGCAGGGTCTTTTCCTGACATTTACGGGGATTTTTGGAGGCTTTCTTCAAGGCGTTGTATTGAATACCTCCTGCCATGCCCAGCAGAAGATTCGCCTTTAGCATATCAGATTTGCTCATGATGCTATTTAATTGATTATCAGTAATTTAAATTCAATTATTCAACCACTAATTTCTTGAATATGTCGTGCCGCTTCTCGTCTTGCAGAAGCAGTTGCAGTTTGAACTGATCGTCGCGGGCAAATTTGCCAACTGCCTGTGACTTAAACTGATCCAATGACTCCTTAACCAATCGATACGTCTCGGGAATCTCAAGACGCAAGGAATCACGTTTGGTCTTGTACTCGATGTTGATGTCTTTCAAGGCCTTGTCCACCTCTACAGTGAATCGTTCAGCTTGTTCCTGTGTAACACTTTGGTCTTCAAACTCATAGTAAAATTTGTAGCCCTTGATGGACAAGTCGGCAAACCCGATGAAAAACCGCGTTTTCAGTCCAGTGGCGGCTTCGGCACGATGTATCGCCTCAATGAATTGCTGCTCATGCAACTTCTCGCCCGTGATGGTCACGATGCCATGCAGCTTCTGGATCATGTGGACGGTCGGGGTGTTCTTGTAGCATGGTCCCGCCTCCAACAGGTCGCTCATGTTGTAACGGTATACGCCGCTCGTCGTAGTGATATACATGCAATAGCGTTTCCCCTCCTCTAACTCAAAGACTTGCAGGAACTTGGGATTCGGGTTATCAAGCTCCGACTCTTCCACAAACTCATAGTAATGATAGTGCGGGAACAGCACCGTGTTGACCGAGTCGTCGAGAACGATGCCGAAACGGCACTCAGAGGCAAAATAGCCAAACTCCTGATGCAGCATCCCTTTGGGGAACCAGTCCTTGAACTTATCGAGATAGATTCTCGTATTACCGCAACGCCAAGTGTTGAGAATCTGAAGGTTAGGCCAATAGTGCTTTGGAAGCACCTCGCCATATTTTGCCTTCATTGCGCGCAATTCGGCTGCACGTTGGGGATTGGGTTTCTGCATCTTTTCCAACTCGGCGCGGATTTCCGGCTCGATGGGTAGGTCCGCCTTTATGGTGCCGTTCTCGATGTCGGTCACAAAATCATCGAAATACTTTTCGACAATATTCTGAAGCTCGACGATGGACGATGGGTTGGCCGCGATGACCAACGCCACGTCCTGTTCAATGCCACGGCGCATCAACACATAATAGCGGGCGTCGTAGTCAGCAATGCCCGACACACACGGCGGATTAGCGTAAATCACCTTCAGGAAGTCGGGGCAGTTGCCTTGGGTGTAGCCCGAAAGCGAGCCTAAGACCGTGCCGTCGGGCGCATAGCCTTCCACCGTCTTCCCGATGACGGAGAACACTTTGCCACTGAACACTTTAGGGCGGTTCTTGATGAAGTTGTAAAGCCACACCTTGGTCATCTTGCCGTAAATGTTGTTGAGGTATTCCGGCGTGATGGGCACCCACTTGGGTTGTGCTGTGGTGCCAGAGGTGGTGGTATAAAGCACTGGTTTTCCGGGGAAAAGGACATTCTCCTCCCCTTGCTTGTGACGTTCGACGTAAGGACGAAGGTCCTCGTAATTGCAGACGGGCACCTTTTCGCGGTAACGTCTGTAAAGCTCAGTGTCGTTGTCGGCTTGCAGGATGTATGCAAAATCGTGTTCCTTGCCGAACACGGTGTCCTTGGCGTAATCCAGGATATGGCGCAAACCTTTCTCAGCGGCCTTGCGTGGATGGCGTGAAGCGCGGCGCAATTGGCTGTAATAGACCTCTCCCGCCATGCTCAGCAACGTGTTGGCCAGCAACATTGTCTTGATTTCCATAAAAACATGTATTTGATAGTACCATTCGCGTGCAAAGGTATGGGAAAAAAGCATACGTTTCAAAAAAACAGTCCACCTTCAAGGCATAAGTCAGCCCAGAAGCAACTTATCAGGCATCTTCCTCAGGAGCGGCAGGCCACGGATTCACTTCAATACCAGCCATTTGCACTACGGCTTGGTGTGCTTCGTTGCGCAAGCGGTCAAGTTCCTCCTTGCGGTGTCGCGTCTTGTCCATTGGAATCGGGTCACCGACGGTTAGGGTCACGCAGGGCAGGTTTTTTGGCCCAAACAAGCGGTAAAGCCCCTTGCGTTCCCGATAGGAAATCACGGTGGGCACGACGGGGATGTCGTATTTGTAGGCAAACGAAAACGCGCCTTTCCTGAAAGGACGGATGGGCTGATACCAGTTCCAGCGCACCGATTCAGGAAAAATGAGAAACCATTCCTTGCAGCGGTGGTGCTCGTCCATCGCCTCGTTGAACTTGGGAACCCCACTCCTCGATTCCGGCAGCGGAATTCCGCCCATGTGACGCAAAAACCAAACCGACTTCCCGTTGAAATGCTTGGGATACATCGGAATCCAGATGCGGAAGCGGTGCGTAGCCTGATAGAGACAGAGCGCATCGAAAACGTAGACGTGGTTGCAAACCAGCATCGCCCCGTTCTCAAGCAGTTTCTTGTTGGCTTTCAGCTTCTTGCGACCTTTCACCTGCAAGCCAAAATGTGTCCGGTTCCAGAACGAGGCCAAGACCCACTTCACGAAGCAGCCGAAAATATCGTTCAGCTTGTAATTCAGTGAGTTGTCGAGATAGGGATAGGTCTCGTCAAACTGAAACCTTCCTTTCGAGGAATCCTCCACCTCCACTTCCAAAAGCCGCTTGAACGGGTCATCCGTGGGGTAATCCATGCCCATTTCGGGAACGTAAACACCAGGCTTGTTTTTGAGCACTCCGTAGTTCATAGGCTTTATTTCAGCGATTTCTTAAAAAATTTTGTTTTCAACAACAGCCTGAAAATCAACGGCTGCAAGGAATAGGTAATCAGTATGGTTGAGAGCATTCCAATTAAGGTGCAAATTCCTATCGACTTGATGGCGGGATGCACAGCACACAGCATGGAAATCATCACGACGATGAGCGTGAATGCCGAAAAAAGAATGGCAACTTTATGATAATCAAGCAATTTCTTATCCTTACCCAAAGCATCCGCAATCAGCCCTTGGACGACGAAAATGCTGTAGTCGACCCCAATGCCGAAAATGAAGGTGGAAATGATGATGTTGATTAGGTTGAACTGCAATCCGAAAATGGCCATCCAGCCCTGAACGACATACCAACTCAAAAACATCGGCAGGAAGGCCAGCAGCGCAACGACAATGCTGCGGAACGAAAGCAGCAAGACCAAGAACACGAACACTGACGAAATGATGAGCGTGACATTGAAGTCGCTGCGAATCAGCGTAATCATGTTGCCCGTGTAATAGAACGGGTCGACCACCACGGCGTGTGACAAGGAGGCCACGTAATCGTCAACCATCGCCTTCATGTTGGGATTCATCTGCGTCGCGTTGAAAATCAAAAACTTGCCATCCGATTCCTCGATGAAATTGCACAGTAAGCCATCGGGAACAACATTTGCTTCGTAGAGGTTGCCAGGCTCATAGTCGGCCTCCACCATCTGTCGGAACAGCTCAAACGCTTCCGGGTCGAGACCGTTTTCTTGCGCCGCTGCACCGATGGCAGCCATCGCCTCCGCGACCTTCTCCTCGCTCCAATATTGCCTCCAAGCCTCAATACGCTGCTGTTGCTCCGCATCCGACTGGAACAGCATCGACACCACAGGCGTGTAGCTCGACAACGTCCCGTTTTGGAGCAATGAATCAAGCTTGGAGGAAAGCCCTTTGTTGGCTTCCAAGGCCTCATCCAACTCTGGCGCGACGACAGCATAATACCGCTGCAACTTGCCGTTGGTGCTCTTTTCGGCATACAAGGCCTCCGATTTCAGCAGCAACTCGCCCTCATAGCCAATGTGCTTCAAGTTGTTGTCGAACTGCACTTTAGGCGTGAAGACAAATCCCACAATGATAACGATTATCAACGCGCCAATGAGGATGGGATTGCGGTCAAAGGGGAAAGTATTGATGCGGTCGATAAGGCGGAATACGGTCTTGTTGCGGTCCGTTTCATTGTCGTCCAAAAAATGGGGCAGGAAAATGAGCGCGAACAAAGTGCTGCTTACCAAAAGGAAGGTGGCAAACAGGCCGAAATCCCTTAGCAGCTCGCTTTTGGTGAACAGTAGGCCGAGAAACGCGCCGATGGTGGTCAGGCAGCCCAAGCAGACCGGTTTGGCCTCGTCGGAGAGCATTTTCTCCACGTTGCCGACAAAACGGTGGTGGATGATGACGTGAAGGCAATAGCTGATGCCCACACCAAGGACCAACACCCCGATGCCCAAAGCCATAAGCGACATTCCGCCCTTGATCCAATACATGCAAGCCAAGGCGCAGAAGGTGCCGTAAGCCAAAGGCATGACATTCTGCCATATGATTTTCAAGCTATTAAAACTAAGGCAGATAACCACAAGGATAATCAGCAGGGCGATACCGATGGTGAGGAAAATGTCGCGCTTCATGACACGTGCGTTGCCCGCCGAGCGCACAGGCGCACCGTGATACAGCACCTCCACGTCGGGATGTGAGGCCGAGAACGCCGCCGTGACCTTCTCAATATGGTTGATGAGCTTGGTTCCTTGTTTCGAATCAAACGATTGAAAATCAGGCGAGATGAAGGCCAAGGCAACGGTGCTGTCGGCGGAAAACAGATGCCCGTCAAGGATGGTGTAGCCCATACCGCCCGTCATCGAAGGCAACAGCAGGCTCCTCAGGTTGAGCGGGTCGGAGCAGACCATTTGGGTGACGGCTCCCGTCGCGTCGTTCATGATGAGATCGTAATTCTGGCGCATCGTTTCAGAAGCGTTGCTAATGGCCTCGTCGAACTGGCCGTACAGCGACGGGGCAACGAAGGAAGGCACGTGCTCCAAGGCAAAATCGAGCGCAGAAAGGGCTGTTTCGGCTTCCATCTTATACAAGGTGTTGGCGATGTCGTCCTTGCAGACCATAATAGAGTCCATTAGCTCGTCCATATAGCCTGCCATGACCTGCGGCTCCTGCCCTGTCATTTGCAGGAAAATCTTGTCTTTCACCTTCAGGTTGCCAAAAACCAATCCACTGTCGTTCGACCCAGAAGAGGGTAACAATTTCGACAAATCTTCCTCATATTTCGCCTTCAACCCAAAAAAGACGAAAACCACGCTACTCAGCACCAACAGTGTGTACATCAGTGGCTTATACTGCCTAAAATATCGGTATATCTTTACAAAAAACATGGTTTCAATTTCGGTCGCAAAGGTAGTGCTTTTTGCGGAATTTGAAAAACAAATAAGACTACTTCTCGAAATGCTGATAGTCCTTTCCGCTGGCCCAGTCGCCGCCCCAATGGAAGCCATGCTGCTTGAACAGTTTGTAGCACAGGTCACCTTTGCGGATCTTATACGGAAAATCACCTTCCCGATCCAAATAATCCGCGCCCGTTTCGGGTTTGACGACCACCTTCCCGCTCGATTTCAGCTTGTAATACGGATTGTATTTCGGGTTGATGTCAACGGCAAGGCCGTAGCTGTGCTTCGATGGCCTTCCGCCCGCAGTGATGGCCCGTTGATTGAAGCACGAGGTGTTGTTGTCGCGCATCGAAGCCTCGTCGTCGCCACCATAATGGTCGATGAGGCGCATCTTCTCAATGGGATAGCCCGACTCAAACAAGGCCGTAAAAATCTCCATCAAGTCGTTGGCAACGGCGGCATTGCAAACCATCTCGCCGACGATGGCGTTCCCATCGGCATCGCGATGCAGCACCTGAAGATAACGAAGACCGTCCCAATCCACACCCTTCTCCGACTTGACGGAACAGCGTTCCATCAACGCCCGCAACTCCGCGTCAATCGGCGCAACGCGGAAAAATCGTTCACTGCCAAACACCTTGAGATAAGGCTCTGGAACCACCTCGCCAGGACGGTATCGTCCTTGGGCACAGGCCGTTGAGGCTATGAACAGAAAGAGTAGAATTAGATGTTTAGCCATATCGGCTGCAAAAATACCAAAAACGACAATTCGGTCATACAAGCACCCATAGTTTCTAAATAACGGCACCCATGGGGAGGGCACCCTCGCTTATTCATGCAAAACTACGAAAACAACACAACTTCACCTATATTTTTACTTCCTTGCGGCCAATAAGCCGCAAAACCTGCGGATAATTAACCGCAAAAGTTGCGGCTAAAAATCAAATCCTCTTCCTCCCCCAGTCCGCCTTCCAGATGTAAACCAGCGAAATCAGGCCGATGAGGATGTTGTAGACCCACTCAGCGGTCCAGACGGCGGCGATGGTGGAGGTCTTCGACATCAGGAAAACATAGACGATGTAGATGATGAGGATGCCGAACTCCAAGGCCATGGCCGCCGTGGTGTTGCCCGTGCCCGAGACGGCCTCGAAGAAGGTCATGGAAAAAGCACCCAACAGTGTGGCAACACAGATTACATAGACCGAAGGCACTGCTGCCTGCGCCAAGGCCAGGTCGTCGGTGTAAATCTGAAGTACCAATTGCGGAATAACCGCCACCACCACAACCAACACCACCGAACACAAGAAGCTGTTTTTCACCACTTTCCAGATAGTCGACATTACCTCGTTGCTCTTGCCCTCGCCGATGATGCGACTTGTCAAGGTGTTGGCGGTCGAGGCAAAAGCAATGCCAGGGATAATGAGAATCATATAGGTGCTGCGCACGACGGACGAAACCCCGATGGCCACCTCCCCCATCTTCTCGATCATGACGAAGAAGATGAACCAGGCCCCAAACGAGAACAAACGCTGTATCATGCTCGGGAAGGCCACCTTGAGGATGTTGCCTAATAGCTGTGGCTCCATCTTGTGCCAGCGGAACATGCCGTATTCCTCGTGCGGTATCTTGACATAAGTGAAGATCCAGAAGAAGCAGAACGCCGTGATTTCGGCCAGCAACGAGGCCAGGGCCGCACCGCCAATGCCCATCTTGGGCAGCCCTGCATTACCGAAGATCAAGGCCCAGTCGAAGAAGATGTTGACCACAGCCATGATAAGGGTCGAATAGGTGATGACGCGCGTACTGCTGATGCCGACATAGAAAGAGCGAAACAGGAAGTTGAACACCACGAAGAAGATGCCGAACTGTCTGAAACGCAGGTATTCGTCCGCCGCCACATAGATGTTCTCCGACTCGATGATGACATGTAACAGCCTGTGGCTGAAGAAGAACAGAATGCAGAACAGCAGAATGCCCAGGCCCAGAACAAACGAGGCACCATGCTGAAATACCACGCCGATACGCTTGTAGTCGCCCTCGCCGAAACGCCGCGCAATGAAGATCTGTATGCCTATGGCAAAGCCCATGGCCAAGGTGGTAAAGACGAAATAATACAAGCCTGCCATCATGGAGCCACTCAACTCGTTGGCGCCGAGATGTCCCAAAAAAGCGGTGTCGGTGAAAGTGATGATGGTCTGCGCCAGGTTACCCAGCATAATAGGGTACGCGATGCGCCAAATCTCACGGTTCGAAACAGTGGTTTTAATCATGTGACAAAATTAGGCATTTCTTTCGGACGCCAAAACCATTTTTTCAGTTTTTCAAACATTTGTCTTTCCCTATTCCCAAAAAAAGTGTATTTTTGCCTTTGCTTAAATATAAAGAACTTCACGATGAAAAGGAAAATTGTACTGCTCTTGATTGCCCTATTTCTGAGTATTGTATATGCAGGAAAACTTCATGCCCAACTCATTGTGACTGATGCTTCTGCCTTGGCTGGATGGACTGCAGATTCGTTGGTCAGAAACATCCTTTTGGACAATGGTGTTACCATTTCCCATGCCAGGTTCAATGGTTCCAGTGGGGTCATTGATTGTAATAGCATTGGAATATTCGGAACAGGAAACACACCTACTAATTTAGGTATAGAATCCGGCTTGATCCTTGCCTCTGGAGGAATAAGTGTCGTTGTAGGCCCAAATAATGATGAGGGGTTTAGTGTACCCACAACATGCGGGTATTATTATGATAATGATTTAGCATCTATTGCTTCGGATGAACCATATGATGTTGCAGTGCTTGAGTTTGATTTTGTCCCATGGGATAATATGTTGTCTTTCAGCTTTGTGTTCGGCTCTGAAGAATACATGGAATATGTCGGTCTAGGTTATAATGACGTATTCGGCTTTTTTGTAGAAGGTGCAAATCCGGCGGGAGGGTATTACGATCATCAAAACATGGCCTTGGTACCAAGAACGACAGAGGCTGTCAGCATAGATAACGTGAACTTATACCACAATTCAGCTTATTACATTGACAATACAGGCGGTTCCTCCATTCAATTTGACGGGTTTACGACTGTGATCGAAGTAAGCTTTGATGTGATTCCCATGTCAAATTATCATATCAAGATGGCCATTTGCGATGTTGGTGATGACATGTTTGATTCCGGAGTTTTCTTGGAGGCACATAGTTTTAGCACAAATCTCTCCTACAGCATGACGATTGACGATTGGGTATATACGGAAATTCCTGAAAACCATTATTTTTGCTCCAATCAAAGCATAGAGTTCAATACGGTGACCAACTGGAACTATGATGACGTGGTGTGGTATTTCGGCGACGGCACATCGGCGCAAGGAGAACAAGTTACCCATACCTACAATGCCGACGGTTTTTACACTGTAACCAATGTGCTTCACAATCCCCATAGGGATACAGATTCCATATTCCTGAGCAAAGTAATAGAAGTCAGGACACTTTCTTCGGAAGAATTTATTACCTCTTGCGACAGCTATGATTGGTATGGAACCTCTTACACGGAAAGCGGCACTTACACCCATGTTGTCGAGACACCTGGAGCTTGTGACAGCATCTTCATCTTGAATCTTGAAATCGGCGAAAGCTATAGCTCCGAGGAAAGCGTGACTGCTTGCAACAACTACAATTGGCGTGGAGTCACCTACACGGAAAGCGGCACTTACACCGATTTCGTCCAGTCTCCTGGGGCTTGCGACAGCACCTTTGTTCTGAACCTGACCCTTGGCCATGATGTCCAACGTGACACGACAGCGGTTACATGCAACGCATTCACATGGCACGCCACCACTTATACGGAGTCGGGGGACTACCCGTATTTGCTTCAAACACCTCTAGGTTGTGACAGCTTAGTCACCCTACATCTTACGATAGGCCATGAACAACTCCATCCGACAGAAACTGAAGTCACGTGCGAAGATTCGTTCTCATGGCGTGGCCACACCTACTCGCACAGTGGCGTTTATTTCGACACCATAACAGACGTTGCAGGATGCGACGAAATCTTTGTGCTTGACCTTACCTTTTTTAAAGGTTATAACGTTAGTTTGAACGAGACAGTGTGCGACAGGTATCCCTGGCAGTCGGCTCCAAGCGGCTATCTGACCGAATCAGGTCATTATCAATATGAAGGCCTGACACAAGGGGGATGTGACAGTATTGTCGACTTGAACCTTATCGTGAATCACACGCCTATGCCGCTCATTGCCTACACGGAGGACGACTACTACCAAGACGGTGATACCCTTGCCGTCATCACCAACACGGAGTTTTTCTCATTCCAGTACGACTTCTTCGTGAAGGATGAGGAGGGAAATACTAACACTTGGGACTCATGCGTATGGCATATCAGCAAGGCATCGTGGCTGATAGAGCCGGATCCCGTTGAATACCAGAACGAAACTGGAAGGCGATATTGCAGAGTTTATGTTGCAGAGCACGACGACACGCCAGCTGAGCTAAGTTGCGATGTTTACAACAACCACTGCGAGCCTCACATCATTACGAGAAAATTTTACCTCAAGTCGTCGTTCTTCGGCATCGACGAACAGGATGCTGCAAAATGCGCCTTTGACATCATCCCCAATCCCAACAATGGTGTCATGGAACTGCGTTTTGAACACATGGAAGGCAAAGTGGAAATCAAAGTGTATGATATGATGGGCAACTTGTTGGATAGTTTTGTGACCTACAATGACAACAAGCCAAAGACAATGCAGTACAGCTTGAGTGGTCGCAAGGGAATCCATTTCTTTTTGGCCAACGGAAAAGAAGGTACTGTGACCAAAAAGGTGGTCATTCATTAAGTTCTTTTGCTCACAAAACTCATTTCGCGCGAAGCACAGCATAAGCTTTCCCAAGATGCTCCGTAATGTCGGAAGCAATCAAGGCCTCCTGCCCTATCTCCTCAGCGGCTAGGTCGCCGGCGAGACCGTGGAGATAGACACCCAACACGGCGGCTTCCTCAGGTGAATAACGTTGCGCTAAAAGCGAGAGAATGATACCTGTTAGCACGTCGCCGCTGCCTGCCGTGGCCATACCAGGGTTGCCCGTGGTGTTAAAGAAGATGGTGCCGTTGGGCATCGCGACGGTGGTATGTGCGCCTTTCACGATGACGACGAGGTTGTACTTGGTGGCCAATTCACGTTGTTTCTCAAGGCGCTCAAACGAGGTCGAGGTCTTCCATACCAGACGTTCAAACTCCTTGGGATGCGGCGTCAGTATCGTTTTGGCAGGCAGGAACGGCAGCCAGGTCAGGTTGTCGGAGAGGATATTCAAGGCGTCGGCATCCATGACGAGCGGCACCTGCACCTCTTGAATGAGGCGTTTCAGGGCGCGTTCGGTGTCTTCAGCCTTACCCAAGCCTGGCCCCACACCCACAGCGGTGAAGACATCCAGATGCCCGAACATCGAGAAGCTGGTTTTGGATTCGTCAGAGTCAATCATTGCCTCGGGGATGGCGGTCTGCAAAGGCAGTTGGGCCATCTTGGGCAGGTGAACGCTCAGCAGGCCGACACCCGTGCGCAGACAAGCCTTCGCCCCAAGCAAGGCCGCACCTGTCTTGCCTTCGGAGCCAGCGATGAGTAGCGCGTGACCGTAGGTGCCTTTGTGGGAGTATTTCGTGCGGTTATGCAGTATCGGCTTCACCATCGCCTTGACGGTCAGCAGGTTGTTGGTCTCCACCTCTTCTAAATAGCGCGGGTGCAGGCCGATGTCCAAAACCTCGAAGCGGCCCACATACGGGTCGTTTTCGGGCAACAGGAAAGCCAGCTTGGGGTTCTGGAAGGTCAACGTGTAGTCGGCCTTGAAGATGAAGCCCAAGGCGCTGGGTTGGTCGGCAAAGAGGCCCGAGGGAATGTCGATGGCGACGCGGATGGCCTTGGTCTGGTTGAGGTAGGCGATGAGGTCGGCGGTCATGCCCTGCGGCGGACGATTGAGGCCCGAGCCGAAGAGGGCGTCGACCACCACGTCGTTGGCATCGACTTTCGGGAAGTCGTCCTCGCTGAGGATGTCGAACATCGGCACCTTGGTCTCGTTCATCAGGCGGTAGTAGTTCACCTCGCAGTCGTGGCTCATCTTATCAGAGTAGCGCACCATAAACACCTGCGGGACAATCTCTTGCTCGTTGAGCAGTCGGGCCACCACGAGACCGTCGCCGCCGTTGTTGCCCATGCCGCAGAAAATCTTGATGGTCTTCTCGCGCGGTGTGCGACGATAGAGCCACTCAAAGACCTTGGTGGCGGCGCGCTCCATCAAGTCGACGGACTCAATAGGTTCGTTCTCTATCGTGTATTTGTCCGCTTCGCGGATTTGAGGTACTGAAAGGATTTTCATGCTGCTTGAATTTGTGCAAAATTATGAATTAAAAACAATATAAACAACGAAATCTTTGAGGAGTTGGAAAAAAGTTGCAAAAAAGGTATTGAAATAGTGGAAAAAAGTTGTAATTTTGCATCGTAATTAGTGGAAAAAAGTTGCAAAAATGCTTAAAAGAAAGGCCATAAGAAACCTCGAAAATTGGTATAAATCAACGCATAAGAAAGCTGCTTTAGTAACTGGAGCGCGTCAAGTCGGAAAAACAACCGCCATTAGGGAGTTCGCCCGTCAACATTACAAACATTTTGTAGAAGTCAATTTCGTGAAACGCCCCGTTGCACGGCAAGCTTTTGACGGTGACCTCGACACCAGCACCATCGTGGCCAACCTTTCCGCCATGGGTTTCGGACCTTTCATCGAAGGTCAGACTTTGGTCTTCTTTGACGAAATCCAAGAGTGCCCCAACGCCCGTACCGCCATCAAGTTTCTGGTTGAAGAACATCGTTACGACTTTATCGAATCGGGTTCATTGTTGGGCATCAATTACAAAGAAGTGCCATCCTATCCTGTCGGATTTGAACAAGAATACACCATGTTTCCCCTTGATTTTGAAGAATTTCTATGGGCGAAAGGTATTGGAGAGGAAACCGTTCAACTGATGCGACATTCATACGAGACCCAACAGCCCCTACCCGAGTTCATCCACAACCAACTCTTCAAATATTTCCGTGAATTTCTTGTGGTTGGAGGAATGCCAGAGGTTGTGCAAACCTACGTGGACAACGATGATTTCAGGCTGACGACAGACGTGCAGCGTTCCATTCTGACCACTTATCGGGCTGACATCACAAAATACGCGGGCAAGGCGCAGACCCTCGTGAAACGTATTTTCGACGCCATCCCTTCCGAATTGGGCAAACAGGACAAACGCTTTGTCCTCGCCGACATCGAGCAAGGCGCGTCGCGCAGAAAATACGAAGACCCGACGCAATGGCTCATCGATGCGGGCATTGCTTACTATTCCTTCAACACTTCCGCCTTTGAACTACCTTTTGAAGCAAAAGAAAACCGTAAACTCTACAAACTTTACATGGTCGATACTGGATTGCTCAGTCGATTGTTGCTCAAAGGATTACAATTCAATGTGATGAACGGGGCAATTGATGTCAATGAAGGAGCACTGACCGAGAATTTTGTGGCCTGCGCATTGTCGGCCAACGGCATCCCCTTGCACTATTACGACCGAAAGAGCAAGCAAGAACTCGATTTCATCATCGAAGAGAATAATGCCATAAGCATTGTTGAAGTCAAATCAGGTGATGATTTCACCCGACATGCCTCACTTGATGCAGCCGTCAGATTGTATCAAGAGAGAATTGGAAGGTCTATTGTCTTTTGCAAGTCCAATGTCTTTGAAAAAGATGGTATCCTTTACCTTCCGCTTTATATGGCGATGCTATTGTAGAGTTGTTATCACAAAACCCACAATTACAAATTGTTCAGTGTCCTTTCCAGTTGTTCCTTCGACTCAAACAATATCCCCTTGATTCCCAAGGCATTCGCGGCTGCAACATTATTCGGGTTGTCATCGATGAAAGCCGTCTCCTCGGCCTTGATGCCGAAGCGTTGCAAGGCCAGTTGGAAAATCCTCGGGTCGGGCTTCATCACCCGCTCGATGCCCGAAATCACCATGTCCTCCATGAGGTTGAGGACAGGATAGACAGGTCGCACCAGAGCGAAGGTCTCCTCCGACCAGTTGGACAACCCAAACACACGGAAACCTTTGGCTTTCAGTTCCTTGATATACTCCTCCATGCCTGCAATCTGTCCACCCATCATCTTCATGAACTCGCCGTAATACAGCTCGATTTCCTTTTTCCACTCGGGATGCTCAGCGATAAGTTCTGCTGTGCCTTCCGCAATGGGTTTGCCGTTGTCGTGCTGGGCGTTCCACTCGTAGGTGCAGATGTTCGTGAGGAACCATTCGGCCTTGTCCACATCGCCGAAATACGGGTCATAGAGATAATGCGGATTCCAATCGAGGAGCACGCCGCCATAATCAAAAATGAGGTTCTTTATCATAGCATCTCAAAGATTAAAACCACGACTGCAATTGATCATACAATTCTGGCAAAAACATAAACACCAACACAATGAGAACCACCAACATAACAATGCCGATAAGCGTACCCAGACAGCCCCATTTGCGTTCTTTGGTTTCCAGCTTCGACGTACACAGCGTCACGATGAGGCCAATGATGGGTGAGGTCACCACGGAGAGCAGAAAAGCCCATCCGAAACCAATGCGACGATGCGAGCCAATCAATCCGACAATGACTGCAAAAAGACAGCCTGCCAGCAATCCGAAGAGAAAGAGTAATATGGACATGATGGTTACAATTTTGTGCAAAAATAGTGAAAAACAATATTCCAATATGGATTTTCTCGCAAAAAACAATATCCGAACATGGAAATAGAAACTAAAAACAATATCTGAATATGGAAATTGAAAAACAGGCCTTATTTTCAAAGGAATTCCGTATATTTGTCGCTTCAATTTTTGAGCCAATGGAAAAAACGATAGATATAAACTTTGCTCCGCAAATCGCGCAGGAACTCAACCTGACCTCGCATCATGTCGCCAATGTCATACGACTCTTGGACGAAGGCGCCACCATCCCATTCATCGCCCGCTACCGCAAAGAAATGACGGGTACGATGAACGAAGAGAATGTGGCTGCCGTGCAGAAACGCTTAGAGCAACTCATCGAACTGCAAAAGCGCAAGGAGAGCGTCATCGCTTCCATCCGCGAGCAGGAGAAACTTACGCCCGAACTGGAGCTGAAGATACTGAACGCCAAGACCCTACAAGAGGTGGAAGACCTCTATCTCCCTTACAAGCCCAAACGCCGAACCCGCGCCGCTATCGCCCGCGAAAAAGGGTTGGAGCCGCTGGCCGCCCAAATCATGGCGCAGAATGTGGACTTCGTCGACCGCCTCGCCGCGCGATATGTCAATGCCAGCAAAGGCGTCAATGATGTGGAGGGAGCCCTGCAAGGCGCGAAAGACATCATGGCGGAATGGGTTTCAGAGAACATCAACGGGCGCAACCGCATCCGCAAGATCTTCCATATGCAGGGCGATATCAGCTCCACCGTCGTCAAAGGCAAGGAGGACGAAGGCAAGACCTATCAGCAGTATTTCGATTTCCGCGAGCCGATTTCGCAGGCACCTTCGCACCGTCTGTTGGCCCTGTTCCGCGCCGAGGAAGAAGGCATGCTGAAGGTGAAAATCAAGGTAGATGACGACTTTGTGCTGGGCTCGTTGGAGAGCATCTTCTTGAAGAACGACAACGCCTCCTCCGAACTCGTGCGCGAGGCCATCGCCGACTCGTGGAAACGCCTCTTAGAGCCGAGCATTGAGACCGAGATCCGCAATTATTATAAGGAGAAGGCCGACGAGACCGCCATCCGCGTCTTCGCCGAGAACCTAAAACAGCTACTCCTCGCCGCCCCAATGGGTCAGAAGCGCGTGTTGGCCATCGACCCGGGATTTAGGACGGGCTGTAAAGTGGTGGTCCTGAGCGAGACGGGTGCCTTGCTCCACAATGAGACCATCTATCCTCATCCACCCAAGTCGGACACGGTGGGCGCGACGCGCAAAATCAAGAGCCTCGTGGATGCCTATCGCATCAAGGTCATCGCCATCGGTAACGGCACGGCGGGACGCGAGACCGAGGATTTCATCCGCAGCATTAAGTTCGACCGCGACCTGATGGCCGTGATGGTGAGCGAAAGCGGTGCCTCGGTGTATTCCGCCTCGAAGATCGCCCGCGATGAGTTCCCCGACTACGACATCACCGTGCGTGGTGCAGTGAGCATCGGTCGCCGACTGATGGACCCGCTGGCCGAGTTGGTGAAGATCGACCCGAAGAGCATCGGCGTGGGACAGTACCAGCACGATGTAGACCAGAAGAAACTCGGCGAAAGCCTCGACCAGACCGTGGAGAGTTGCGTAAACGCCGTCGGCGTGGAACTCAACACCGCCAGCCAACAGCTACTATCTTATGTGAGTGGCGTCGGCCCTGCGTTGGCTTCCAACATCATCACCTACCGAGAAGAAAACGGTGGCTTCAAGAGCCGTAAGCAACTTAGGGAGGTGCCGCGCCTCGGCGACAAGGCTTTCGAGCAGTGCGCCGGCTTCCTGCGTATTCACAATGGCGACAATCCCTTGGACCAAAGTGCCGTCCACCCCGAGAGCTATCACATCGTGGAGAAGATGGCCAAGAAACTGGATGTGAAGGTGAAAGACCTCATCGGCAACAAAGAACTCATCGCGAAGATCAACCCGAAAGACTTTTTAGAGGAGCAGTTTGGCCTTGAGACCATCAACGACATACTCACCGAATTAGACAAGCCTGGCCGCGACCCGCGCAAGACCTTCGAGACCTTTGAGTTCGACAAGAACATCCGTACCATTAACGACTTGCGCGTTGGTATGACCCTCAACGGCATCGTAACCAACATCACCGCCTTCGGTGCCTTTGTCGACATCGGCGTGCATCAGGACGGCCTCGTCCACATCAGCCAGATGGCCGACCATTACATCAAAGACCCGAACGAGGTGGTGCACCTAAATCAAAAAGTTCGCGTGAAGGTTTTGGAAGTGGATGTGAACAGAAACCGCATCAGTTTAACGATGAAGCTCTAACAGCCGCTTTTTCAAAAAAACTTGCTTTTTTAAAATAAAGCATCTATTTTTGCATCCGAAACGACTTACAATATGAATAAACTGATACAAACTCTTTTACTAAGCATCGCTATTATCGGGTTGCATCTTTCCTCAACCGCCCATCCCGTTGACCTGCAAACGGCACAATTTGTTGCTTCCAAGTTCATAGGCACCAATGACTTGCAGCTTGCAGCCAGCTATCGAACGAAAAGCAACCTTGCCGCCCTATACGTTTTCAACACCACGGACGGATTTGTCATTGTTTCAGCCGACGACTGTGAGACACCCATCCTAGGCTACTCCCATGAAGGCCGCTTCGACCCGAACAACGTCCCCGTGCAAATGGAAGACTACCTTCAAGACTTTGTGGCTAGAATCCAATACGGAATCGAGAACCATGTCGAAGCAGATGAAGTCACGACAAGACAATGGGAACTGGTTAAATCCACTGGCAAACTTAACGAAAGCAAATCCGCCAAAGCCGTTGAACCCCTATTGGCCGAGATGTGGGAGCAGGGATGTCTTTACAACAGCCTCTGTCCCGAGATGGGGAAAGTGCCTTGCGGCCATGCCGAAGTGGGCTGCGTGGCAGTGGCTATGGGACAAATCATGCATTATTGGAGATATCCAGAAACCGGATGGGGGGCGCACTCCTATTATAATTTAGGTGTTCTGGTTTCAGCTGATTTCGGCAACACCACTTACAACTGGGATCACATGCCCGATTCGCTGACCGAAGCCTCAAGCCAAACCGAAATCGAGGCAGTGGCGACATTGCTGTATCATTGCGGAATCTCGGTAGACATGAGTTATACCGCCAACGGATCTGGTGCCGACTCCGAAATCGTTCCCGATGCTTTGACAAACTATTTCAAATATTCAAGATGCATCCACATTGAAAAACAAAAAAACTACGACAATGAAGAATGGATGGCTTTGTTGAAGAGTAACCTCGATTTACGGCATCCCGTGTATTATTCTGGTGGTGGCGACCAAGGCAGACACGCCTTCGTATGCGATGGCTACGACAACAACGACTTGCTGCATTTCAACTGGGGATGGGGCCGCGCCAACGGCTATTTCGCTTTGGGCAACCTAAACCCTATCGGCTATAGCTTCAACACATCCTGTTTCGCCATCCTCGACATTGTCCCCGACCTTACCTTGTATCAAGTCTCCGCAACAATTTTTCCTCCTTCGAGCGGACACATCGAAGGCATAGGCGGCTACCTCATTCACGAAGATTGCACACTGACTGCCGTACCAGAAGATGACTACGAGTTTTACCACTGGAGAAAAAACGGAGCCTTCGTTTCCTTCGACACCACCTATTCCATGCACGTCGTGGACGACATCAACGGCATCGAGGCCTACTTCACCCTAAGACCTGCCACAAGCATCACTGCAAGCCTGGAAGACGAGTCAAGCAATTTCAACAATCCCATTATCGACCTTTCTTTTGAAAGAGGAGACGGCTTATCCTGGCCTTTGATGAAGCGGATTGAAATCGACAACGGGGCTGGCGCCATTTCCGACGGAGAGTTTATCTACGTTTTCTACAATTGGAATTCCGCCGGCTACAAGTTCAGCAAATATACTTTGGACGGGGAATTCATCGAGAACTTCACTGTGAACTTCAATGTGCCAGGCGGCGATTATCTCACTGGCATCACTTATGACGGCACTTACTTTTACGGTATCGGCCAGAACCAACGCACCTTCTACACCTTAGATCTTAAGAGCCAACAATTAATCAACACCTCCACTTTACCAATACATGCCAGTTCAATGGCCAGTCCAATTGTCTATGACTCCATAAGAGATGCTTTTTGGATTGCAGGTACCACAAATACCATATCTGCGCAAACATACTTCCTGATAAATCGTGAATGTCAAATCATCAAGATTGGACCATCGACACCATTCAGTGTCCACAGTGCAGGACTGATCGACGGATCTGACCACAACCGGCATCTACTGGCAAGCAACTATAATGGATGGTTATACGACTACAACATCGATCGCGATGTGATGGACACCCTTAACATCGTTGACATCGGCCATGGCTCAAGCCACAGCATCATTTCGATAGGACAATACGAAGGGAAAGACGCTGTTTTCGTTTGCAACAAATACAACCGCCCACCTACGGTCAAAATCTACGAGATTGGGGATGTTTTCACTAAGGTCATGTACTACCGAATATACCGCTCTGACAGTCTAGGAAACATCGTGATGCTAGCCGACGAGTTCACGAAGTCCCAATTTGTCGACACCACCTGGAACAGCATCAGTCCCGGTTCGTACCGATACGGAGCAAGCTCGGTGTTTTTCGAAGGTACCGAGTCGGACATCATCTGGTCCGACACCATCGTAAAGACTGGCCATGGCATCAATGAGAACGAAAGCGGCCAAGAAGACGCTGAGCCATCAATCCAGAAAGTGATCGAAGACGGGCATATCGTCATCATAAAGGACGGGAAGCGGTACAACGTGTCGGGTCAAAAGTTGAATTGAAAAGACAACATATAAAACAACAAATACCATGAAACGCATCATTATACTCAGCATTGCCATTTTTGGGCTCTGTCTTTGCTCAATGGCAACCCCCGTAGACCAGACAACTGCCAAAGCCATCGCTTCCAAGTTCATGGGAACCGACGAAATGCAACTCGCAGCTACCTATCGAACGGAAAGCAACGTTGCCGCCCTATTCGTTTTCAATACCACGGACGGCTTTGTCATCGTTTCGGCCGACGACTGCGAGACACCCATCATCGGCTATTCCCATGAAGGCTGTTTTGACCCTAATGATGTCCCTGTGCAAATGGAAGAATATCTTCAAGACTTTGTGGCAAGGATACAATACGGAATTGAGAACCATATCGAAGCAGATGAAGTCACGGCAAGGCAATGGGAATTGGTAAAAACTACTGGTCGGCTCAATGAGCAAAGAAATGCCCAATCCGTTCAACCTTTGCTGAAAGAGAATTGGGAACAGGGCTGCCTCTATAACAACCTATGCCCTTCCATAGAACACACTCCTTGCGGCCATGCCGAAACAGGCTGTGTAGCAGTGGCCATGGGACAAATTATGCACTATTGGAGATATCCGGAAACCGGTTGGGGGTCACACTCCTATACCAACCTAGGAGTTCAACTTTCAGCTGACTTCGGCAACACCACCTACGACTGGAACCATATGCCCGATTCGCTGACCGAAGCCTCAAGCCAAACCGAAATCGAGGCGGTGGCGACATTGCTGTATCATTGCGGCATCTCGGTAGATATGAATTATACCACCAACGGTTCTAGTGCCGAATCAGGTGATGTCCCCGAGGCTCTTTACCGCTATTTCAGTTATTCAAGGCGTCTCCATATCGAAAAACGTAGCGATTACACAGACGAAGAATGGATGTCCATATTGAAGGCCTGCCTCGACCTGCAACAACCCATATACTATAAAGGGAAGGGCAGTATTGGCAGCCACGCTTTCGTCTGCGACGGCTACGACGACAATGACCTTTTGCATTTTAATTGGGGGTGGGGCCATGCCAACGGCTATTTTGCCTTAGGGCACTTGAATCCGATTGGAACTAGCTTTAATGAAAACAATTTTGCCATCCTCGACATCTATCCACAATACGAGCCATGTGTGGTTGTCACAACAGCCTATCCTGCTATGGCAGGCATCATTGAAGGCGCTGGTGAGTATCATGTCGGAGATCCATGCACACTGACAGCAACGCCCACAGAGGGTTATGAATTTAATTATTGGAAAATAAACGGTCAAACCGTATCCAACACATCTTCCTACACCTTTGTTGTAGAAGCAGACAGCGTCAACGTTGAAGCCCATTTCGAGCCATGTGTGGTTGTCGCAACAGCCTATCCTGCTATGGCAGGCACCATTGAAGGTGTTGGTGAGTATCATTTCGGAGATTCATGCACACTAACAGCAATACCCACAGAGGATTATGTATTTATTTATTGGAAAATAAACGGGCAAACCGTATCTTACACACCATCCTACACCTTTGTTGTAGAAGCAGACAGCCTCAATATTGAAGCCTATTTCTCTTGCCTTCGAGTTGAACAGATCACGGCAAGTTACTCTCCCGAGGCAAGCAACCCGAATAGTCCAAGCGTAAGTCTGTCATGGAACCTTGCAGATACCGAATGGAAGCTTTTGAAACAAATCGAAACCGATGAGGTATGTAGCGGCGTGGTCACCGATGGCGAACACATCTATGTCACCTACGGAGAATGGAACTTTCCTCAATGGAACTCTCCTCATTTTGCATTTGGGAAATACACCATGGACGGAGATCTTGTTGAGCAGTTCAATCTGGAAAACAACTTTAACGCCTTATGTTTGGCCTATGATGGATCCAATTTTTATTGTAATGGTGGTTATCCGGGCCTGGGTACATTATATACTATCGACCTCAAGAATAAAATGATTATCGACAGCACAGATATGGGCTTTTATTTCTATTCATTGGCCTACGATCCCGAATATGACGGCTTTTGGCTTGGCACAGTCAAACAAACCATACTCTGTAACCGTCAAGGCCAAAGAATCAAAAGCAGCCCTATAATTCCTAATTATTCTGATTATATCCATGGTTCAGCGTATTTCACCGCACGAGACGGGACTCCCCACCTATTGCTGTCGACAGGAAATGGAGTCTTTGATTACGACCTCACAAATAACGCTATTTTTGACCGTCCCTTGCTGAATTCGAACTGGGATTATAACTTAGAAAACGGAGCCTATGCTGGAAAATACTCCGGGAAAGATGCCATGTATATTGCCTTTGACCACTGCATTCGTATCTATGAAATCAAAACCCGCTTTGGACAAATAGTAAATTACCGTATTTATCGCGCTGACAGTGAAGGCCATAGTGTAATGCTTGCCGACGAAGTTCTCGGTACGTCATTC
>JAEEGL014083014.1_pt1 | contig 24189 bp, 8 predicted proteins | sample 9134231 | NCBI WGS metagenome assembly JAEEGL01 (sample SAMN16246548, study PRJNA631951) | gut metagenome | biome: gut microbiome; feature: rumen; material: fiber-attached | host: Bos | place: Iran: Karaj | collected 2018-10
AAATACAACCCATACGAAACAAACACAACATTCAACGTAGAAAAACAAGACGTAATAGTAACACACAACCAAATAGAAGACACACTATACAAAAACAACATAACAATAACAGGAAAATTCACAAATATAACTGGAAAAGCAATAACAAACAGTAACGTAAAAATCATAATCAACAACAAAAAATACTATGCAAAAACAGACACCACAGGAACATACAACTTCACATACGAAACAAACACACTAGGAACCAACAACGTAACAATAGGATACAGCGGAAACGACAAATACAACCCATACGAAACAAACACAACATTCAACGTTTTCAAATATAATGTTACTGTAACCTATGATGATATCCGAAGAGTTCCTGTTGGGGATAACGTTACAATCACAGGTAAGTTTTTTAAAGAAAACGGAAGAATTATGTCCAACAGTAATGTGCGAATATTCTTTAATGGAGTGAAATATTATGCAAAAACAGACACTACAGGAACATACCTCTTCACAAACATAACCAATACTGTGGGTGTCAACAATGTTAGTATAGGCTATAGTGGAAATGACAAATATTATGAATTTACAACCAACACAACATTTGAGGTTTATGAAAAAGTTGATCCGGACATACGTATAGCCGGTTCTGAGATTCATCCAGGACAAAGTAAAACATTCTTTGCATTAATTCCTGATGCAACAGGAACAGTTTCTCTTAAAATTGATGATACTGTTATTGTTGAAGATTTACCTTTAGAGGATGGTCAAATATTATATACATACAAAATTCCGGAAGATTATAAAAATGAAAAGTATATTTTGACTTTAATTTATTCAGGAGATGAAGAGTATAAACCTGCCACTGTAAATGTTACATTAACGTTGACACCTGTAGGTGGAAAGATTAATGCAACAATTCAGATGGACAACTATACTGTCAAATATTCTGAAACTGAAAATATAGTTGTTAATTTAAATAATGATGCATTTGGTTCAGTTTTATTTGAAATAAACAATACGGATGTTTCTGAAATTGTTAATTTCACTGATGGTAATTGTGTATTTGCTTATACTGCAAATTTAAATCCGGGCGAATATGATTTAATCGCAACATATACTGGAAATTATATGTACAGACCAATAAGCGTAAATTCAACTTTAAAAATTGAAAAGTTATCTTCAAAAATCACTGTAGAAAATGTTACTGCCAAAGCAGGAAACGTAACACTTTTTGAAGCAAAAGTTGTCGATGAATTAGGAAATAATATCAAAAACATGAATGTGAACTTTTCCTTGAATGAAAACTTGATTGGTTCAAACAAAACGAATAGTGATGGAATTGTCAGATTATATTATAAATTACCTGCATCATTATATGAAAAACAGTATAATATAATTGCCCGAAGTACTGCTACAGAAACTGTTTTAAACTCAACAGGTTTTGCTACCTTAAAATTAAAACAATTGAAAACAAGAGTAATGGTTCCTGACATATCAACCATCCCATCAAAATATATTACAATTACGGCAACCGTTGTGGATGAATTCAACAATTCTGTAACTAAAGGAAATATAACCTTTAAAAAGGACAATACAACTATTGCAACAGTAGAGGTAGATAACGGATATGCAAAATACCAATATGAATCAAACTACGAAACTGCCAGTTTAAGTTATATTTATGCCAATTACGTTGGAGATTGGAAGTACAGCAATTCCAAAGGAAATGGTACTTATAAAGTTACAAAACTTAAAACATCAATAACGTCCAGTTCATTGGAAGCTAAACCTAATTCCGAAATTTTGTTTACTGCCCGTTTATTGGATGAATTACAGAATCCTGTCACTGAAGGTAATGTTACTTTCACTTTAGCAGGAAAAGTATTGGGAACTGTTGAAATATCCAAGGGTAATGCCAGACTAAGATATGATTTGAAAGGTTATGGTGTCGGAGAATATAGAATCCAATGTGAATATCATGAATCCCCTATTTATAAGGCAAGTTCATGTATAAGTATGCTAACTGTAACCAGATATGCAACTTCAATTACTGGAAATCCTATTAATGCAGTGGTAGGAAATACAACAGAAATTACTTTGAATATTGTGGACGAAGAAAAGTATAATGTTGCAAATGGAACTGTAAACTATTACATCAATGACGAATTTATTGGTAGTGCCAATGTATCTAATGGATATGCAAGCTTAAATTATTCAGTTTCCAGCAAATATGATGGAAAAACTGTGAAATATTATGCAACATACGTTAAAAACGACATATACGATTCAAGTTCATACAGTAACACCATGGTTGTTTCACACCAAAAAGTAGTATACGTGAGTCCTAATGGTAGTGACAGTAATTTAGGTGATGAAAGTCATCCGTTCAAAACATTAGAACATGCAATAAACCACATTACATTATTCGGTACGGTTTATTTAAGTGAAGGAACATACACTGCTTCAGGAATTTATTTAAATAATTCAATTACAATTATTGGTAGTGGAAGAGACAATACCATTATTGATGGATCAAAAAGTGGAAATCCTATATTTAACATGAGCAAAAGAAATGTTGTGTTAACCATAGATGGTGTAACTATTCAGAATGGTAAAAGCAATAAGGAATTCAGTGCAGGAGCAATTGTAACTTCTGGTAAACTAACAATTACAAATTCCAGATTTAAAAACAATACTGCCAGTGGAAATTTCTCTGGTGGTGCAATATATACCAATGGAATATTAAATGTTACAAATACCGAATTCATAAACAATACTGTTACAAACGTTAACAGTCAGGGAGGAGCAATCAGAACTTATGACAATATAACTTATATTACAAACTGTTCCTTTGATTCCAACAAGGTTCTGGGAAACAATTCCACAGGAGCATCCGTATTGTACTGTGATGCAGGAGACCTGATTATAAATGGAACCGTATTCAACAACAATCTTGCAAAAGGTAAGTATGTGACTGGAGGAGTAATTAGAATTATAGGAGGAGCAATGGTTATTGATAATTGTGTATTCACTAAAAACAAAATTACCGGAACTGATTATGGTATTGGTGGAGTAATCGGTTCATTGAGTGGTGGAGTTTCAATTCTTAACTCCAAATTTAATTCAAATATTGTTAATGGAACAAATACTGCTGGTGCTGCGGCAATATACATTGAAACAGCAGTATTGGAAATAAACAATTCTGAAATTAAATCAAATAAAGTAATTTCAAAAGAAGCATATGGTGGAGCAATATATGGATTTAAAGCTTTCATTACTATGACAAACAATACCATTAGTTACAACATGTTAAATACCAGCGTAAATGGATTTGGAGGAGCATTATATACCTTCGAAGGAAGGTTAACCATAAACAACACCACATTCCAAAACAATACGGTCAGATCAAAAGAAATGGCATTGGCAGGAGTATTATATTCCAATTCCAATGTAACCATAACCAATTCCAACCTGATAAATAACAATATAAATGCAAGTGAACTTGGTGGTGGAGCAATTGCAAATATGGGAAATTTAACTGTATCCCATTGTAATTTTATAAACAATTATGCTTATGATGCCGGAAATGCAATTACTTCCACAGATACTGCAACAAATGTTATTGAAGACAACTACTGGAATTCAACAAGTCCGGAATGGGACAAACTCTTAAACGGTTTATCAAATCCAAATTCCTATTCCAGAACCAGATTCACTAATTAGAATCAACTTGTTTTGATTCCAAACATTTATTTTTTTAATGAAAATTTTTCATATTAATATTTTTTTTAAAAATCTGTTTTTATAATTCTTTTTTCAACGAAACTTTAAATAAATGCTCATTAATCTTATATAAAACGTTGTACATAGATATAAACAATTAAAAAAGAATATAACTATTACAAATAACTTGTATTATAATAAAACAAAGTTTAAATAATAAAATCAATATTAAAAAAACAATTCTATATGTATAAGATAAAAAAAAATTTCCTTTGAAATGAAGTGATATTTATGAATGTATTATCAGCAATGGCAGGAATAAATGATGGAGAATTCTGTAAAAAATTCACAAAACAGGGAGTTGATTTGATAACCCTCGGTGGATTTAATATGGACGTACCAACATTTAAAGCAGGACTAGAAAATATCAGTAAATATGATCGTAAAGAATTTTTTACTTGCCCTCATCATATTTCTGAAGATTTAACGGAATTTATTGATGTTATAAGAAATTATAATCCTCAATGGAAAGGAAAAATAAGTGTAAATTTAAGAGCAGCAAATCATGAACCTTTCAGTCTATTATATAATAATGAAAACATTGATATTTTAGAGATTAATGCACATTGTAGACAGGCTCCTATGTTGGAAGCAAAAACTGGCCAAGCACTTCTTTCAAATACCAAAGTTTTAGGGGATATGTTGGAAGAAGTTACCACAAACAGTGGCAAAGAGATAAGTGTTAAGATAAGGACAAATGTTGAAGGTGTAGATACGCTGGAAATTGTTGAATTTATCGAATCCTACAATGTTGATTATTTACATGTTGATGCCATGAATCCTGGCGTTGACGGGGCAGATTATGATATTCTTAACAAAATTTGTGGAAAAACAGGCATACATGTTATAGGAAATAATTCTGTCAGAAGCCATGAGGATTATCTTAAAATGTTAGATAATGGGGCAGAAAGTGTTTCTGTTGCTAGAGCAGCTCTTGAAGGAGATATTGACCACATTTTTATGTAACCTTACTCATTTTCTTTTTTTAATGGACATGCAATAAAATTTGCGTAATAATATTTTTAGGTTTTTCGTAAAATTATTATAATATAATAAACATAATAAATTTTATATATAAAAAAATAAAACAATTTTTGAAATTATTTAGACTAAATTATAATTATTATTTAAAAAAAAGGAGTGATATGAATGGGATGGGATGATGCACCGGCTCATGTATGTAGAGGAGGAGATGCTAGAGGACTTGCATTCTGTTGTCCACCAGTAAAACCATGTCCAGTACATACAAAACTGGCTGAAATAGGAATGAGTCCACAGGAATTTGTAAACATCAAACAAGAATTTGGAAGTAAAACAAAGTTAGGTGTAGGAGCAGCAACTTGTTTTGGTTCACTTGTATGGTGTTGTAAAGCATCCAAACCTTGTCCACTCAGAGACATGGAACTGGAAGCAAATGGAATTAGTCATGATGAATATATGACACTTAAAAAACAGTTATCAGAAGAAATTCTTAAAAACACCAACATTAATAAAGTGCAATATTCCGATGAAGACATACAAAAATTGGCAGCAACATTTGAAATTTCATTTGATGAAGCAAAACAAGCATTAGATGATTCCGGAAATGATTTAAAAGCTGCTATTAAAAATCTAAGACTTAAAAGTTTATAATTAAACTTTTATAATACTTTTTTTATATACCATAGAGTTGTTATTATGGGACTTACATCATTATTCATAGACATGAAAGATAAACATGTTTTAATCATTGGCACCGGAGGCGTGGGTGTTCGTAGAGCCCGACGTTTTTTGGATGCGGATGCCAAAGTTAGTATAATTGCCCACAGCATAGATTCTGAAATTAAAAAAGAATTTGTTGAAAAGGGTGCTGAATTTTATTCTGATGAAGACAGAGACAGATTGTTGGATGAATGTGATCTGGTTGTTGTTGCAACAAACAATCTTGAATTAAATGATGAAATTGCCCGTAAAGCTAAGAACAAATTAGTTAATTGTGCCAGTGACATTTCACTTAGTAATGTTATAGTTCCTTCAACTTTTCAGTTAGGTAATGTTACAGTATCATTATATACAGGTTCACGTAGTCCTATGATGGCAAAAGAATTAAGAAAGAAAATTCAAAGTGTGATTACTCCCGAAGACATTCTTAACATAGAACTTCAGGAAAGAATAAGGGAACTGTTAAAAAATAATATTGATTCACAAGTTGAAAGAAAAAAATATATGATTAAGATAAAGGAAGATCCAAATATACAGAAATTTATTAAAGATAATGATATTGAATCGGCCGTTGAATATGTTCAAAAAGAACTTATTAATAAGTAATTTTACTTGAAACAAGGTATTGTAAAATTTAAGTATTATTAAAGTAAAATATAAACTAAGATAACTATCGATTAAAAAAGGGATACAATAAGAGTTAACAAATAATTTAATGGAGAGATATGGATGCTAGTTAACATTAGAATAGATTTTAAAATAGCAGATGTAGGATCAATGGAAAATTCATATGCAAAACTAGATGCTCTAAACGAAAAAATACACAACAACGTTAAAGTACTGGAAGAAGTAACACTAAAAACTTGTAACAGATATGAAATATACCTTATATTGGAAGAAGACATTAACATACCTACAACAACATTTATAGTAGAAAAAGATGATAACGCAATAAACCATTTGTTAAGACTAGCTTCAGGTCTTGAATCCATGATAATGGGTGAAGATCAAATTCTTGGACAAATCAAAGACGCACGTAAAAAAGCTATCAAGGAAGAAACAATTGGTCCTAAACTGGAAAAAGTATTCACAAAAGCAATACACGTTGGACAGTCCATAAGAAAAAATACTCACATAAATGAGGGAGGAGTATCCGTTGGTAGTGGTGCAGTAGAACTCATTGAAGAAAAATATGGAACATTAAAAGGAAAAAATGTTCTAATAGTAGGTGCAGGTGAAATGGGAACTGTAGTCGCCAAAGCATTACTTGACAAACAAACCAATGCAATAGTAGTGGCAAACAGAACCTTTGACAAAGCTCAACAGTTAGCACAGGATCTTGACGGAATAGCTATAAAATTCAAGAAGATGGATGAATCATTACATAAAATTGACATACTCATTAGTGCTACCGGAGCACCCCACCCATTAATAAACAAGAACAGATTATCCTTTTTACCACCAGAACACCTGGAAAATATGATAATGCTTGATTTAGCAAATCCCCGCGATATTGAAGAGGACGTTAAAGAATTGAAAGTACAATTGTACAACCTTGATGACCTAAGATATATCCGTGATAAAAACGTTGAAAAACGTGTGAAAGAAGCTGAAAAAGCAGAAGTGATTATTGCAGAGGAAACTGTATTGCTGAAAGATGCTCTTAAACAGATGGAAATTACACCAATATTATCCTCATTAAACGTTGAAGCTGAAAAAATCAGGAAATCCGAGTTGGAAAAAACATTACACATGCTTGATTTATCCGACAAAGATGCTAAAAAATTAGATGCTTTAACTCACAGTATTGTTGATAAAATGTTATTCAACGTTATTAAAAATCTAAAACAAGCTGTAAGTAATGACGATGATGAAACTATACGTGCAGCAAAGAAAATACTTATTGAATATTGCTAAGAGTGTATCTTCTCCCCCATACTTATTTTAAAAAAAGAATTATTAGACTAAATAAAAGTCTAATTCCGATTATTTATTACTTATTTTAGTTATTTGAACACAATATCTAATTAAATTATGGATTTAATTTATTTATAAATAAAATTATACAGTATTACTTTTTTTAGTATGAGATAATCTAATTAATTTAAAAGGGAGGCTAATTCCTTTAATTGAGTTTATTATATTATTTTTACATTAACACTTAGAAGTATGATTCAGTTAAATTTTTTAATCTAGGAGTTTTTGTATAATTCATTTAAATTTTTTATTAATACAGAAGGGATAAATTTACTGTATAATTTTTATTTATAAAATAGCAAATAATAATGATAATACTTTTTTATAAATTGTTATTACTTACTACAAAATACTATATGTATGTAGTATAATAAATACTTTTTTAGAAAAAAGTATTACTTTTGCTCTTTTTCAACTAATTATTTAATAACAAAGAATGAAAACAACTTTATAATCATTTAATTTTATTATATACTTTTAAAAAAATTTTGTTATCTAAAAAATCATCAGCATACTCTTAAAATTATTTAAATAAAACAAAATGTATTCTATTTAAACAATAAAAATCAATTAAAATAAAAACATTAAAATTAGTTCAAGTAAATGTTTTATTATTGTCAAATCCAAATAATAAATAAAAATATTTTTTTTAATTAAAAAAAATTATTTAAAAAAATAAAAATAAAGTTTTTTAATATGTTTAAAAAAATTATGATATTAAAATAAAAATAGGGGGAGGTTAGATGATAAAAGAAAAAATACCCAAGATTTCCATATTTATTTTGGTTATACTTCTACTAATTGGATTTGTTAATGCTTCTGATGTAAATGAGACCAATATCCACGACAATGCCATTGATAATAATTTAAATAAAAATCTACCCGATTATACGAAATCCACGAATAACCAGAATAATCCCGTTTTAATTATTGATACTATTAAAGATACACATTATACTGATAATGTAACTGTCAGTGGTTCTTTAAAGGACAATAATGGAAAATATTTAAAAGATTCATCCGTTAACTTCAATATTAATGGAGCCAATTATAAAAACGTTACAAATGACAAGGGTCAGTTTAATCTTAACTATAAAACAAGAATAGTGGGCAAAAACAACGTTACTGTTTCCTTTAACGAAAATAATAATTTAAAAGTTTCAACGACCACCTCCTTTGTTGTAACACCACAACTAACAAAGATTTCCTTAAACCATATTACAAACACCACATATGGCGATTCAGTTCATATTAATGGTAGATATACTGACAAGAATAATGTGATTCTGAGATCCACTCCAATAATAATCACAATAAATAACCAGAAATTTGTCTCTTATACAGATAATGAAGGAGTTTATTCATTAAGTTATAAAACAAAAAATGTTGGTATCAATAACATAAGTGTTTGTTATCCTGGTAACGTCAGATATTATGGAGATTGTGTTAACACCACATTTAATGTAATACCCAAAAATACCATTATTAAAGTTGATGATATTTCTTCTTGCCAATACACGGATTATACGCATATTACTGGAAAGTATACAGATTCAAGTGGAAATAATTTAAGATACACACCTTTAATATTAACATACTGCAACACCAAAATGATTAATCGTACAAATGATGAAGGAGCATTCAGTTTTAAATTAAAGGCCACACAACCGGGAAAAAATCATCTCAACATATCTTACCCCGGAAATGAACGGTACAAAGGTGCAAATGTTACTAAAACATTTACTGTTTATGCAAAAGATACAATCATAACCCTAAACAAGATTAACACCACAGAATATAGTGATTATGTAATTATAAGTGGAAAATATACTGATAAAAATGGAAATAAATTAAGATACACTCCTTTAAATATTGAAGTTAATAAGAACAGGTATCTTACAAGAACAGACAGTAACGGTCTTTTTAATTATAAACTTAAGGCAAATACTATCGGTATAAACAACGGCAACATATCCTTTATTGGCAATGCCCGTTACAATGCCACTAAAAAGAGTTTAAGTTTTAAGGTAAATCCAAAATCCACCAAGATTCAGTTAAATCCATCCACTATAAACAACAGCATATTATCCATTACCGGAAGATTTACAGACACCAGCAATTATAGACTTAAATACACCCCACTAAACTTAAAAATCAGTTATGAAAACAGATATGTGAAATCCAATATTATCAGGAACACCGTTGTTTCAACAGATGCTGACGGTTATTTCAAATATAATTTTAAAATAAATGAACCTGGCGTTTACTCTTCAAAAGTATCTTTTGACGGCAATCCAAGGTACTGTTCAAACACCAGTGAAGTTAAAAGTATCAAAAAAGGTACATCAAATATATTCGTAAACAGTCTTCAGGGAATTGTTAACAGGACAACCCCTCTGGAAGTGAATGTTACAGATGAATTGAATAACAGCATAACCGGAGGAAAAATAAATCTGTATCTGAATAATAAACTATTAGAAAGCAAAGTGGTTAATTCATCCAAAAACATTTTAAATATTCCTAAACAAAATGTTGGGCTTTATGATATAAAAGTAGTTTATTCATCCGAATACTATAACAGTTCCAGCAAAGTCGTTAAATTGAATATTAATCCTAACAGCAATTATAAAATAAAGTTAATATGGAATCCTGCAATAACTCATAATCTTTTAACTAAAATTAGTGCACATGTAAGAAATAAAAATAACAACAACACTCTAAACGCAGGACTGGTAAAATTTTATCTGAACAATAATTATCTTGGATCAGATAATGTTAAAAATAATCTTAGTTATGTGAGATTTAATGTAACTTATGCCAGCGGCAGTTATACTGCAAGAGTAGATTATTATAATGGAGGTAAGCTTATAGGACGGGACAGTGACGTAATTTTTATTAGAAATCAAGCAGCTCAAATTAAACAGGAGACTTTTATATCATTATCCTCTGATTTGATAAATAATTCAAAGATTTCCAGCACTAAAAAGGATGTTTACTTTGCAATGGATAGAACCACAAATTCCAAAAAGGATTATAGTGCAAATGACATGAAAATTATGAATGGTATTGCAAGTACTTTACGTGCTAATGGATTTAATGTGAAAACTATTCGAAATGGTCCCAGCGAAACGTATAATACCGCCAGATACATGTATAACAATAACGTGAAAAATAGTATCTGTTTCATTTTATGCAATGGTGTGGATGCTAATGTTATTCGAGAATATTTATACGGAAATGATCCCTTATTAACAACAGTTCGTAAACGTGGAAATGACATAGTGATGGGTTGGTTTTATGGTGCAGGAAACATTTATGATTCCGACGGTGAATATTATTATTATTTGAAAAAGGCATGGGATGATAACTATTCCGGAAAAGGAGGTATCAGCAATCCTAGACGTACCATGGAACGTGATGGTATAAAAATTATCTATGAAAGAAATGACTTAACCGGTCGTGATGTTGCAAACTCATTTATCAGGTTATATGGCGGCAAGGTTACTGAAAAACTCGAAAAAAATTCTGTCATTTCATTAAAATCCGTATTGTATAATACCAATAACAACAGGATAACTTCAGGCAACATAGTTTATACTCTAAATGGAAAAGTTATAAAAAACGTTACTGTAACAGGCAATTCATTTACTTTCAGATACAGATTACCAAATATTGGTGGAACATATAACCTAAAGGCAACTTATTACTTGAATAATAAAATTGTCTGCAATAGCTGGAACAGATACATAAAACTTATATAACTTTACTCTTTTCTTTTTTTTAGAAAAAACAATTAAATTATCTCTTAAAAAATATTAATCATTTTTAATATATTATTATGAAAAAGTATTACTTTTCAAAATAGCAATATATATACCAGTATTACAATAATACTTATTTATAAATAGTTATATTAAAAAGTAATACTAATTATTAAGTTATATCAATTATAAAAGGAGATTCTCTCTTTTTTTGTACAATACCTTTAAATACTATGACTTAAATATTTTTATATACAAGTAATAATAATAAAATATAAAAAAGTATTACTTTTGTAAAATAAAATTTTAGGAGATAAAAAATGCATATACCTGATGGTTTTATCTCTATCCCATTATGTGTAATTTTATATGTCATTGCAATAATAGCATTATATTTCTCAACAAGATGGAGTAGAGAAAATTTAGATGAAAAATACATACCATTACTTGCAGTTCTTGCAGCAGGAATATTTGCAATCCAATCATTTAACTTACCTGTACCTTTCGGATCAAGTGGACACTTACTGGGTGCAGCACTAGTTGCAATAATATTCTGTAGTCCATATGCAGCAATAATTGTATTGAGTCTAGTATTAATATTACAGGCATTATTCTTCGGAGATGGCGGAATAACTGCTTTAGGAGCAAACATAGTTAACATGGCAATAGTTGGTGGATTTGTAGGATACTACGGATTTACAGGACTTAAAGATAAAATCGGATTATACCCAAGTATTTTTGTTGCAGCATGGGCAGGCTGTTTCATTGCAGCACTTGTTGCAGCCGTTGAAATGGCATTAAGCGGTACTTTTCCATTGGATCTTGGATTATTCTACATGGGTGGATACCATGCAATGATAGGATTCATTGAAGCGATAATTACTGTGGTGATTATTAAAGGTATCGATTCAGTACGTCCGGACTTACTAAGTTGGAACAGGTGATAATATGGAATTAGATAACAAACAAGTCTACATTGGAATATTTGCTATAGCATTAGTTATATGTCTATTGTCACCATTTTTGGCTTCAGGAGATCCTGATGGACTGGAAGCTTCAGCCGAACATATAAACCCTGATGCATTAGAAGCAGAACAAGTTATTAGCCCTATTATGCCTGATTACACATTGGAAGGAATGGAAGAAAATCCTTTAGTAGGTGTAGCATGTCTTATCATAGGTGCTTTGTTGACTGTAGCTTTAGCTTATGGTGTATTCTACATTATTAAAAAGTAATTAAAATTTTAATCCCCACCCTCTTTTTTTAATTTTTTCAGTTACGGATAATTTTTTAAACATGAATTTATTTAACAGAGAACATAACTGTTTGAAAGAAAATAATTTTAAAGTTTTATTTTAGTATTGTTTGGAAGTTAAATTATTATCCAATCAAATTTTATAAATAGACAATATTAAAACATATCTATTTATTAAAACTATCAAAAATATTAATAACCCTATTGATATTATAAAATGAAGCGATTATTTTTTTTATTTTAGGTAATAATATGTAGATGACTAGAATAATTTTTATGATTTTATGAAAAATAGTTTTAAATCATATAACATAATTATGGAGATTATATTTTAATGTTTTTAAAGCAATTATTAAATTAATGTGGTTTTTTACGTAGAAAAATCATTACAAGCACTATTTAAAAAAAAATATATGGGAGTAGAAGCAGCAAAGGAAGAATTACTCTTCCACATCAAATACTTCTGCTTCAACTTCACCGGAATCTATGACTCCAGAATTACTGATTGGCTTATATTTTTCAACTCTATCACTAGAATCTTTAACATGTCCACCATTATCATGTAATCCAATAGAATCCGGCACATCTTCAAGATCATCATAATCAAAGATTAAAGTTCCGTTGGAATCCCAAGCATTACTTTCATCTATCTGAATACCATTCAATTGAAGTAAGGCAACAAACTCACTATAAGTCATGTTTCCATATAAATACTGATTATACAAGTAAATGAATAAACGGTAATGTTCCCTGAACATTAAACGATTAATATAATGTTTTCCATTGCTTCTATAGTTCTTCTTATAAGGTGTGTACCTTGGCTGATATTTACCAATTCCTTTACCCTTAGCATAGATTTTTGAACTTCTTTTAACAACAGGAACATTATCATCCACTTCAACACGTTCATAGTAAGATTCATTCCAACCAATTAACTTCCAAGCCCATTTAAATACACGAACTTTATTTAAAGTATTTGTAACGGTAAAAGTGTAATTATCCTCTGATTCAATAGAATAATGATAATAGGTTATGTTCACTTCATCAACACCATAATTGATTAATTTACCATTATCATATTTAGGTAAATTATTAAGCTCACAAGTCCAATTATTTTCTTCACTTAAAACAACGGAATCAATTTCTTCACCATCAGCAAAGACTTTAACAGTTACATTAACAGGTCGTTTGCCATAATAATTGTCTTTATCATCCCATATTTTATTAATTGTCAGATTAATTAACTTGGTTTCATAATTGTTAACAATAATGAAATAATTTGAATCCTCAGTAATTGACACACTATAAGCACCAACTACTTCCTCATCAACTGTGTAAACGATAATCTGTCCATCATTATATTTAGGTAATTTATCAAAAGTATGTGTCCAACTGTTATTGGAGCTTAACACGATTGAACTAACTTTGACACCATCAGCATATAAGTTTACAGACACACTATCAGGTCTTACACCATCATTATTATTACTATCATTCCACACTTTAGTAACAGTCACACTAGTATTAACCAAGTCATGAGTGTTAATAATCATACTGCCATTATAAGTAACCCAATAATCAGGAACAGACTCCTCAACAATCGTATAAACAATTTCATTACCCTTTATGTACACAGGTAAATCCTTGAAAACTCCTTCCCAACCATCAGCTTCAGTAATACTAATAGAAGATACCTTTCTACCAAAAGCATACAAATTAATGGTAACTGAATCAGGCCTTGTACCATCATTGTTATTATCATCAACCCAAACTTTAGATACAGGAATATCCTTAGTGATAATATCATGTGTATTGGTAATGGTTAAACCATCAACAACCGCAACATATTCCTCAACAGGAAGCTCATCAATAGTGTATTCAATTAAATAACCATTATTGTATTTTTGTAAATCACTGAACGTGTAAGTCCAGTCATTATCCTCATTTACAACTGCAGCCACTAATTCCTCACCATTAGCATATAATATCACAGTTATGTTATCCGGTCTGAGACCATCATTATCATCTTCATCAACCCAAACTTTCTTAATAGTCAAATTGATTTTAGTAATATTATAACTGTTTGTAACAATGAACTCATCATCAACGTTTGTAATTGAAACAACATATGGATCAACAGGATCCTCAGTAACATTGTACACAATTTCTTTACCGTCTTTATTTACCGGTAAATCAGTGAAAGTATCCTTCCAATCATTATCATCACTTAAAGTTGTAATAGCAACTTCATTACCATCAGCAAGTAAACGTATAGTTACACTATCCGGACGTTTACCATCGTTATTGTTGTCATCATCCCAGAACTTGGAGACAGTGATATTTTTAGTAATGTCCACGTGTGTGTTGGTAATTGTTAAACCATCAACACTTGCAACATAACCACGTGGAACTTCCACTTCTTGAACAGTATAAGTCACTTTTTTACCATCTTTATATTCAGGTAAATCAGTGAAAGTGTAAGTCCAATCATCACCAGTAATCACTGCAACTTCAACGATTTCACCATCTGCTAATAAACGGATAGTTACACTGCCCGGTCTGATACCATCATTATTATTGTTATCATCCCAAACTTTGTTAACAGTTATATTGATAGGAACAACAATAGGTGTGTTAACTATTTTAAAGTTTCCACAACAATCTTTAATTTCGGTTGTGTAATCAGGAACTTCAACTTCTTTGACCGTGTAAACTATTGCCTTACCATCCCTATTTACAGGTAAATCCTTGAAAGTAGCCTTCCAATCATTACCGGCACTTAAAGACACAGTAGCAACAACATTATCACCATCCATTAAATGAACAGTAACTGATTCAGGTCTTAAAGAACTATTGTTATCATTCCATATTTTAGTCACATTGATTTCTTTAGTAAATGGCTCATGAGTATTTGTAATGGTAAATCCATCCACACTGCTTGTGTAACCAGTTTCCACTCTGATTTCACGAACAGTATAAACAACTTTCTGACCACCAACAAACTCAGGCAAATCATTTACTGTGATTTTCCAGCCACTAGTACTGTTAATCACAACAACATCATAACGTTCACCATTAGCAAGAACCTCAACGGTAACATTTTCCGGTCTGATATTATCTTGGTCTTCGTTATCTACCCATACTTTGTTGATTGTAATGTTAACTTTACTATCATCATGAGTGTTAATGAATTTGAAAGTTCCATTACAATTTACAAGAGAAGTAGAATAACCTTCAACACTGTCTTCACTTACTGTGTAAGTGACAGGTTTTCCTTCACTGTTTAATGGTAAATTATCAAATGTGTACTTCCAGCTGTTAGCTTCACTTAAAGTTGCCTTACCAACTTCTTTTCCATCAGCAAATAAATGAACAGTTACACTTTCAGGTCTTACACCATCATTATTGTCATTGTCCTTCCATACTTTGCTCACATTAACTGAAATTACTTCAGGAACATGAGTGTTAGTAATGGTTAAACCATCAACAACAGCCGTATAACCAGCAGGTACACCTGCTTCCTCAACAGTGTAAACAATTTCCTTACCATTACTGTATTTAGGTAAACCACCAACAGTAACAGTCCAACCATCTTCACCGGTGAGTTTTACAAGTTTATACTCTTCACCATTAGCCAATACAGAAACAAATACTGCATCCGGACGAATAGCATCCTGATTATTTGCATCTTCCCATACCTTATTTACATTGATACTGGTATTTTCAGGTATGTAAGAGTTAACAACTTTAAATACGCCTTCACAGAATACAACTTTAACCGTGTAACCAGCAGGTACACTGGACTCATTAATAGTGTAAACAATAGCTTTACCATCTTTATTAACTGGTAAATTATTGAAAGTAGCCTTCCAATCATTATCAGCACTTAAAACGGCCTCATCTATTTTCACACCATCAGCAAGTAAATCAACTGTCACACTAGCAGGACGTTTACCATCATTATCCTCAGCATCATCCCAAACCTTACTTACATTAACTTCAGTAACCTCAGGAACATGAGTGTTAACAATAGTAGTACCATCAATATTTGAAATGTAACCGGTTGGAACTACTTCCTCAACAGTGTAAACAATTTCTTGTCCATTACTGTATTTAGGTAATCCAGTGAATGTGTAAGTCCATTCATCACCACTAATAACTGCGGTCTGAACAACGGTTTCACCGTTTAATAATTTGACAGTAACACTGTCCGGACGAACAGCATCCTGATCATTATTATCTTCCCAAACTTTAACAACAGTAACTGTAGTATTTTCTGGTATGTAAGAGTTAACAACTTTAAATACACCTTCACAGAATACAACTTTAACCGTGTAACCAGCAGGCACACTGGACTCATTAATAGTGTAAACAATAGCTTTACCATCTTTATTAACTGGTAAATCTTTGAAAGTAGCCTTCCAATCATTACTACTACTTAAAGTAGTTTCATTGATTTTCACACCATCAGCAAGTAAATCAACTGTCACACTACCCGGACGTTTACCATCATTATCATCAGCATCATCCCAAACTTTACTTACATTAACTTCAGTAACTTCCGGAACATGAGTGTTAACGATAGACAAAGTATCATCACTATAGGATACTGTGTAACCTTTAGCAATGTTCACTTCCTCAATAGTGTAAACGATTTCCTGTCCATTACTGTATTTAGGTAAATCGGTGAATGTGTAATTCCATTTACCGTCAGTTGATTTAACAACCTTAACCGTGTATTCCTGACCATCAGCCTTAAGTTTAAGAGTAACTTCTTCAGGTCTGATACCATCCTGATTATCAGAATCATTCCAAACCTTATTAACAGTTACGTTAACAACTTCAGGAACGTGAGTGTTGGTTACTGTGAATACTCCGTTGCTGAAAACAATTTCAGTATCATAATCATCCACTTCATCCTCAACAAGAGTGTACTCAATTAACTTACCATCACGATACTTAACTAATTCCGTAAAGGTATCTTTCCAACCATTTCCAGCATTTAAAACAGTATCCTGAATTTCTTCATCACCATCCATTAAAACAACATGAACTTCAGGAACCCTAAGACCATCCTGATTATCAGAATCATTCCAGACTTTAGTAACATTAAGTTCAGTTAATTCCAATTCATGAATGTTGGTGATTGTGAAATTATAGGCAGAGTTATTGGAAACACTCATAGTATAACCGGAAACAGCTACCTCAGTAACATTGTAAACATACTCCTTACCCTCATCATAATATTTAGGTAAATCAGTGAAAGTATATTTCCAACCACCAGTAGCATTAAGAACCACTGCACGGTATTTTTCACCATTCTGTAACAATATAACAGTCACATTAGCAGGACGAACCCTATCATTATCCTCAACATCATTCCAAACCTTATTAACAGTCACATTAACAACTTCAGGAATATGGGTGTTGATAACTTTGAACCTGCCTTCACAGAAGACAATATCGGATAATTCATATCCTTCAGGAACATCACGTTCTACTTCAGTAACATTGTAAACTATTGCAGTACCATTTTCATGATACATTGGTAAGTCAGTGAATCCACCCTCATAATTTGGACCTTTAAGTTCCACAGTCTGATCACTTGGAACACCATCAATTACTAAAGTAATGTTAACACTATCAGGACGTTTACCATCATTATTATTGGTATCATTCCAAACTTTTGTCACATTAATTGTAGTATTTCCAGTAATTCTGTTGTCAATGCTGACTGCATAACTGCAGGTCATATTATAATCAACATATACCTCAGCAACAAAAGAAGGTTCCTCAACATACGTTTCATTAATAGTATAACTGATTAATTCATTGTTTTCACTATAAACAGGCAAATCTGTGAAAGTAAATTCCCAATGAATTGTATCATAATAATCTTTAATAGAGATAGACACTGAATCAACAATCTTATCACCATCAGCCACTAAATAATATGTAACCTTGCCCTCATCGTCAGATAAACGTGTACCTCTGAGAACAAATTCATTATCATGTGAAATAGTAATATTCATTGTATAATTATAAGATGCAGTGTAATTACGAGGAACATCCTCCACAACTGTATACTCTATTTTCTCACCATCACAATACACATCAAGATTAGCGAAAATACCTTCCCAATTATTATCCTCTGATAATATTACAGGATTACCCAATTCTTCACCATTAGCATATAACTTAACAACAATATGATTAGGTCTTAAATTAACCTTATCATTATCATCAGTCCAATTTTTCACAACAGTAATATTGGTTTTTTCAGGAACATGAGTGTTAGTAAAAGTAAAATTATACTCGGAAACTTCATCAATTACCAAATCATAACCAACAGGAACATAATGAATAAACACAACATCATCACTACCTTTAGTAGTTGGAATTGGAACCATTACTTCATCAACCCGATAATCGATTAACTCACCATTTTCATACTTAGGTAAGTCTTTGAAGGTATGTTTCCAATCATTATCCTCAGATAATGTGAAAGTATCATTCAACTCATAACCTTTATATAAAGCAACAGTTATGTTATTTGGTCTTATACCATCCTGATTATCAGAATCGTTCCAAACTTTGGTTACATTAATAGTAACATTTTCAGGAATGTGGGTGTTTGTAAGGTTTGTGAGTAATGTTTTTTCCCGTGGAACAAAAGTATAATCCAAACCTATCATTCTTTGCCATTTAAACTCTCCGAAATAATAATTATATGGACAGTATAAATAGAATTGATATTCCCATCGGCCATCATCGGTTATATTTTTAACACCATTATTTGGTACTTCAAAACCATTATCAACAAGTCTCACGGTTTCATTTACATAATAACTCAATGGTTTTCCTGTGTGTGTAATTAAATCAGGCAATTCAAATACATAATCAATATATTGAATACTATCATAAGTGAAATTAACAATTAACGTGTACTCTGAGGATTCTCTGTAATTTCCCCAGAATCCTGTTAATATCTGTATTATTGGTTGTAAATATGATTCCCCCGTAGGTCCAGGAACGTTCAATTCATCACCAAAATAATATAATAAAGTTTTAATGTATTTCAATGCATTTTTATCATGTTCTGAACAATTTAGGACATCATAAATATCTGTGTCAAGATCCATACCCTCCTTTAAGTCAACTTTAATATAAGGCATTTCATCAGAATTATATAAATAATCCGGATCATGGACATCTAACTGTTGAATATATGGAAATGCCGGATCAAGACAGAAAGTCCAAACACCATCACTGAAATACCATGGAGCGAAAGGTTCACCAGGAGTTTTTCCATCAGTTCTTCTTTCCACAATGGCATATATAAAAGAATCAGTTATATCAGTAAATGTCTCATTACTTTCAAAGTATAAGTCATTTTCCTCATATCTAACTGTTATATTAAATTTGATTCCTGGTTTTGAATCGTCATGCAATGGTGATTCTTCTGGAACAAAAGAAATAGGTATTGTTACAACTTTCATTCCGTCTATTAAACTACCACTGTCAATAATATTTCCTTCTTCATCAGTGACAACAATATTTCCTTCACTTACAGAACTATTATATTTATCTTTGACAACTATTTGAACTTTAGCTGTTCCTGTATTGTCATCATTTTTTGTGATATTTAATAGTTCCAAATTAATCTGAGTTTCGTTTTTCTTTAAAATGAAATCTCCAAAAGTAAGGTCATAACCATTTGGAACTGGTGTTTCATTGAATGTGTAAACAATTTTAATTCCATTTTTATATTCAGGTAAATCTGTGAAGTTTCCAGTCCAATTATTAGATTCATCCAATTTAATTATTTGGTTAGTTGAATTACCATCAGCTAATAATTCTACAACAACACATTCCGGTCTAATACCATCTTGATTATCAGAATCATTCCAATTCTTGGTAACGCTAATGTTAACTAAACTTGGATAATGTGTGTTTATAATGTTAGCTTCATACTCCATTACATTTGGTATGAATGTAAAATCTATACCAAGCATCTGCTGCATATAGATCTCATCACATTCACCAGCTTGTTTTAATATGTAAAATTGATAAATCCATGTACCTTCTGATGTTGTGTTATAGACACCATGATTAGGGATAGTTTTCCCTTCTTCAACCAGAGCATTAATTTCAGCCATTATTGCCTTAGCAGGCTCCACTAAACGTATAGGCCAATAAGTTTCCATCCATGAATCCCAACTATCAGGATCATTATATATTATTTTGTTACGTGTATAATAATAATCTCCCAAATAACAATTAAACAAGTACTCGAAGTTAAATCCATTACAAAGCCCATTTTCGTCCAAAGTAAAGTTTTCACCATCAAATATGTGATTATAGATTAAAAGTTTAAGATATTCTGTTACAACTGAATCATCATGTAAATTATGAATTTCTTCATCTGTTAATGCGACCTTATAATAAGGTACTGAAAATTTAGAACCGTCCCTTACCACATACCACAGATTGCAAGATGGAGAAACAGGATCATCAACATCAGTACCATCTATACAATAAGCCCATATTCCTCCCATATTAAACGGATCTCTGACATACAACCCACTTTGGTTATAACATAAAACATCTGAATCAGATAATCTGGTTGTAAAAGATCCATTCACATCACTATATGTTACATCAACTGCAAATTTTTCAATATTTAGAAAAGTGTAAGGACCATAGACTCTACCATTATATGATCTCCATTCTAGTTCTATTTCTTTTAATGGTTTGGTAAACGTTACAAAGTCATCATTTAATGGACATTTTAAGAGTACTTCTCCATCAGCATCCACGATAGTAATAGTTCCACCTTTAACAATATCCCTAGAACCATTAGTAACATACACTTTATATATTGCACAATCTTCAGTTAATGAATAAAGTTCAATGTTAATATCTTTTATGTCTTTTATAGTTTTTTCATTAGAAACATTATAAATAGCAACATATTTATCTGGAACATTTTCATTAATCGTGAATGTGACTAACTCTCCATCAATATATTTAGGTAATCCAGTCACTTCACAAGTCCAATTATTATTTTCAGACAATATGATATTTTTATAAACTTCGCCATTTGTTAATACTTGAACTTCAATTTCATCTGGTCTGAAACCATCAAAATCATCATCATCATCCCAATATTTGGATATGTTCATAGAAATACCCTTATAAGAATTCAAGATATTGAAAGAATTATCATTTCCTTGAATCTCTTCGGCATAATAATCTGGAAGAAGATCTTGTTCAACAGTATACACAATTTTGTTACCATCATCATCATAAATTGGTAACTCTGTAAATGAATATTTCCAATTATTTACTTCTGACACATATTTAGCTTTAAATAAGTTACCATTGGCCAAAAGATTTATTACAAGATTTGTAGGTCTTGGAGAACCTAAATTATCAGTATCATTCCATGTTACATTTACATCTACCTGAGTAACATAACTGTTGGTGATAGTACACTCACCCCAATAGTCCTGATAAATCATGCTTGAAATATAAGGTTCAGGTACATTTACTTCCTCAAACCCATATTGAATTTTAGTTCCGGCTTCATAAGCAGGTAAATTTTCAAAGGTATGATTCCAATTGTTTTCATCATTTAACACAATCGTTTCATTTAATATTCCATTTCTTAAGAAATTAACTGTTATATTATTTGGTCTAAGATTATCTTTGTTGTTATAATCTTTCCAAATTTTTTCAAGTGTAATGTTTCTTATTTCAGGGATATGCGTCATTTTAATTTTAACATTATATAATATATCCCCAGACTCTAATTCTTGAGTGATATTTGTAATTGTACAATTATAGTTAGATTTACCTGGATAATATATAGTAAAATTTGCTGGTTGTCCATTTACAAATTTTGACTTATTAGTAATATTAGTCCAATCATTAGCAGGATATAATCTTATCTGTGTTTGATTAGTAGTAGAATTACCGTTTACTCTGATATAAACTGTTTGATAACTAGTTCCCCTCTTACCATCTTGATCATTATTATCATCCCATTCAATGGATACATTGAAATGTGCCCATTTGACGATACGTGTATTGGTCATATTTAATCTATAAGTTCTGGCGGAAGGAGTAGTATTTAAATAAGTTACTGTGTAATCTTCAGGAACATCAATCTCCTGTAACGTATATACAAGTTCATTACCTTCACTATCAATTACCGGCACAGTCCTTGAGAATAAACTTTGACTATAAATTGCAGAAGTAGACGTACTTGAAGCATTTGTATAATAAGTGTCATTTAACGTATCATTAATAAACAATCCCCACGTAAAGTTAGCAGGTCTTAATTTATCTGGATTACCACTATCATTCCATGTTTTATATGCTTGTAATGTGATATTTTGCAGAGTATATGTTGCAATATAATCAAATTGAGTAATTTCATAGGTAACACCATCAATTATTTCCTGGTAAACCCGTGATGTATTTGTTATTACAACAGGCAAATAACCCGCAGGTTTACTACTACTACTAGTAGGAGCTGTAAGATTAAACCGAACGTACTCCTGTCCATTAGAACGGTTCATGTCAAGCAATATTGTTTGATTAGTCCAACCATTAGTCGGTTTTATTGCTACAGAACCATTAGTTGAATTCCAATTTGAAGTTGAATAACCTCTTTTGAAAGTGTATGTATATGAAGTAGTAGTACTCGTTGGTCGTGAATTATACTTGTTATTAAAATCATCAAAGACTGCTCTTACGGTAGCTCTAACTTTTTTAATTGGGTCACCATCAGCTGCCTTAACATCTTGATAACCATCAGCTTTTTCAATAGTTTTATCTGTTTCTTGTGATTTTACATTTGACTTGGTGTTAGTGTCAACCAAACCACCGGAAGAATCTGTAGTTTCACCCGTGAGGATAGGAGTCATATCTTCACTACTGGCGAGACTATCGTAGCTATTAATAGATATTTTATTAACATCTATTGTTTCTTGCAGCAATCCGGAATTTTCCAGGCCTGCAATGTTTAATGTTCTTCCACTGATTTCATTTACACTAACTTTAGCACTATGACCGCTACCACTAGCAATTGTTTGTAAATCTTCATTTGTATTGTCTGTGTCTACAAATGTGTCTATATATGATTCATTGTTATTTTTTGTGTCATCTTTTGTGCTTGTCTTTTCTACGTTTGCCTCCGATTTGGTTAGAACCTTATCGGATTGTACCACATTATCCACATCATAATTGTCGGGTGTGGATAAACCTTGATTGTCTTTTACAACTTGTACATCACTGCCTGCTTCGGATGCAGAAACCATTCCAGCACCCAAGAGTAGAACAAGAACTGTCATAAGAAATAAAAGACAATATTTCTTATTAAATTTCATGTTGACTCCTTTAAAACATTGTTTAATAATTATTTCATCCTATTTACGGTACAACAATAGAACAAAATAGCTATCTTATAATCATATAAAATTTGAAGAAGTATTGAAATCTGTTATTAAGAGAAATTCTGTATTGTAATGTTAATCGTGATTACTTTTTTCGAATACTTCTCGTATCCTTATGAAAAACTTTGTGTATTTATTGATTATTATAGCAATATCTTTCTTTATTATTTTAAGTATATAATAATTTTTAAATTACCGAATATTTCATAAATTATATAAAAATAGTAAATTACTTTTTATTTTTAAAGAAAAAAA
>JAEEGL011877901.1_pt1 | contig 24187 bp, 24 predicted proteins | sample 9134231 | NCBI WGS metagenome assembly JAEEGL01 (sample SAMN16246548, study PRJNA631951) | gut metagenome | biome: gut microbiome; feature: rumen; material: fiber-attached | host: Bos | place: Iran: Karaj | collected 2018-10
GATCATACGTAAATTATTACGATTCGACTTCTATTAATGTGGTTGCGTAATTAAAAAGGCAGGAGATTTTATGGAAATCAATACTACGTTGAGTGCTCAGGACAAAGCTCTCGTGCAGCAGGCTGTGAATACTCAAAACGCAAAGAATGCGGCAGCAAACGGACGTGTTGCAACTCAGGAGTTGGGCAAGGATGATTTTTTAAAGCTGTTGATTGCGCAGTTGTCGAATCAGGATCCGACATCTCCAATGGAGAATACGGAATTTATTGCACAGATGGCACAGTTCTCAAGTTTGGAACAAATGACAAACATGAGTACGGAATTTTCAAAACTGGCAACAATGATGAATTCTTCCGAAGCTGTTTCAACAATCGGAAAAGTTGTTGAAATTGACAACGGTGATTCTGTTGTAACTGGTATTGTTGAATCAGTAACACGTTCAGCAGATCCTAAAGTTTATGTAAACGGTATGCAGTACAGTTTATCTCAAATATCAAAAATCTATGGCAATTATTAAGAGGGTAAAGATATGATGCGTTCACTTTTTGCCGGTGTATCCGGTATGCAAAACCACCAGACACGTATGGATGTTATTGGTAACAACGTTTCTAACGTTAATACAACAGGTTTCAAACGTGGTCGTGTAAATTTTCAGGATATGATTTCACAGCAGCTTTCAGGTGCAGCCGCTCCTACAACGGAAGTTGGCGGTGTAAATCCTAAGGAAGTTGGACTTGGTGTAACAACTGCAAGTATTGATACAATCTTTACACAGGGTAACTTGCAGTCAACAGGCGTTTCAACAGATATTGCCATTCAGGGTAACGGTTTCTTTGTTTTGAAAAACGGTGAAGAAACATTCTATACCCGTGCCGGTACTTTTGGCGTTGACAAGGACGGAACCCTTGTAAATCCTGCAAACGGTCTTCGTGTTCAGGGATATATGGCTCGCGAATTGAACGGTGAAATGGTAATCAATACAGCAGGTTATACAGAAGATTTGATTATTCCTGTAGGCTCAAAAGATCCTGCAAAAGCTACACAGAATGTTAACTTTGCATGTAACTTGAACAAAAATACACCTGAAATTACAGAAAACTCAAACGAGAGTGAAATTGCAAAAGGCACATGGTCAACCGAATTCAAGATTTATGACAGCTTTGGCAATGAACACAATTTGAACGTTTCATTTACACGTGTTCCAGATACACCTAACCAGTGGCGTGCAACAGTTCTTATTGATCCGGATAATGCTGAAACAACACAGACTCGCGTTGGTCTTAATGGAACAGACGGACAGGGAAATACATTCGTAGTTGCATTTGACAACAACGGAACATTGCAGTCTGTTGTAGACTCAGCAGGAAACCTCAGCAACCCTGACGGCAATATTCTTGTACAGACATCTTTCAACGTACCGAACACAACTCCTGATGCAAACGGAAACCCTGTACGCCAGACACTGAACATCAACCTTGGTCAGATTGGCAGCCAGATCAACACAATTACACAGTATGCATCCGAAAGCTCTACAAAGGCTTTCTATCAGGACGGCTACACAATGGGTTATCTTGACAACTTCAAGATTGATTCAAGCGGTATAATCACAGGTGTTTATTCCAACGGAACAAACCGCACTCTCGGACAGATTGCCATGGCAAGCTTTACAAACCAGGGCGGTCTTGAAAAAGCAGGTGACAATACTTACGTCCAGTCCAACAACTCAGGACTTGCAAATATTAACGTAGCAGGCGTTGCAGGAAAAGGTTCTCTTCTTTCCGGCGCTTTGGAAATGTCTAACGTTGACCTTACAGAACAGCTTACTGATATGATTATCACACAGCGTGGTTTCCAGGCCAACTCAAAAACAATTCAGACATCCGATACATTATTGGATACAGTTTTAAGTCTGAAACGCTAATCTTTGTAACGGAATAACCGATAAGTAAAGCAGAGAGTGTGCAATTATTGCACATTTCCCTGCTTTTTTTTTGAAAAATAAAGCAAAGTACTTGACGGCTGGCGTTTTACCATTCACAATAGTATGATATGATTGAAGTAACTAGGCTTGATGGAAAAGTTTATTGGATAAACCCGCATCAAATTGAAAGGATTGAGATAAATCCTGATGTTACTCTGGTTATGCTCTCCGGGCAAAAGCTGATAATCAGGGAAAAACCCGAGGAAGTGACCGAACGAATCATAAAGTATCGCCGTCAGATAGGCGCTTTTAAAAATGAAGAATAAGGGAATGGCTAAAATCTCATTTTAGTTGTCTCTACCATACAGATAGGAGTGGGCTGTTTATGGATATAATGACAATAATTGGATTTTCCGGTGGTGTTGCTGCACTGGTTATGTCAGTTATGACATCAGGCGGTACATTGGGTGGAATTTGGGATACCCCGTCTTTCATATTCGTTGTAGGTGGTTCATTTATGGCGATGTGTATTTCGTTCCCAATGAAGCAGACACTGGGTATCTTTAAGATTATGGGCCGTGTTTTTAAAATCCCTAACTATAATGAAAAAACTTTGGTTCAGAACATGGTTTCGCTTTCTGAAAAAGCCCGTCGTGAAGGTATCCTGGCTTTGGAAGAAGGACTTGAAGATCTTGACGACGAGTTTATGAAAACAGGACTCCGTCTTGTTGTTGACGGTACCGATGGTAACGTTATTCGAGGTATTCTTGAAAACGAAATGGGACAGGTAGAGTCCCGGCACTTCGGTTGGATTGGTATATTGAACGCATGGGCAGGTCTTGCTCCTGGTTACGGAATGATGGGTACCGTTATCGGACTTATCGGTATGTTGAATAACTTGGAAGATAAGTCGTCCCTTGGTCCTAACATGGCTGTTGCTCTTGTTACAACCTTGTACGGATCTTTGATTGCAAACATGTTCATGACTCCTATGTCAAACAAATTACAGTTCCACAACTCTCAGGAAATAGTTGTAAAAGAGATGGTTATCGAAGGAGTTCTGTCTATTCAGGCCGGTGATAACCCCCGTATTCTTGCTATGAAACTTCTTACTTATCTTGATCCTATTTCGAGAAAAGCTATTGAATCAGAAGTTTTGAAGGATTAGTTAATGGCAAAGAAAGAAAAGAAACAGCCAAAACCGCCTTCGCAAGAGTGGTTGACCACTTATGGTGATATGATCACGCTGATGCTCTGCTTCTTTGTTATGCTTTATAACCCGACAGAGATTGATGTTGTGATTTTGAACCAGATGGTCGCTTCATTTCACGGTGATCCTGCCGCAGGAGGACAGTCCTTGACTTCGGGACGTCTTGCGGATTTAGGTAACAATATAAATACAATGCCTTCAATGGAAAAAGGAAAATCGCTTGGTCTTGCCGTAAAACGTGCGGTTAGTCTTTTTGCGCCTGATGTTAAAACAAACAGGATTTCGTTGACATCCGATGAACGAGGGCTTGTAATTACTTTGGCATCCGATACTTTCTTTAAGCCGGGAACTGCTGTTCTTGACCTTGAAGAAACGAGAGAAACGTTGCTTAGAATTGCGCAATTTCTCTCGGAGGATGAACTGAAAAACCGGAAGTTCCGTATAGAAGGACATACTGATGACAGTATAGTTGATAGTGATGTATGGCCTTCAAACTGGGAACTTTCAACTGCACGTGCAACCAATGTACTGCATTATCTTTCGGATTTTGGAGTTAATGAGTCGCAGTTTTCGGTTGCAGGTTATGCAAATACACGGCCTAAATTTTCGAACGATACGCCCGAAGGACAGGCGTACAATCGCCGTGTAGATATTATAATACTGGACGATGGTCATTTTTAATGATAATATAAAACTACTGAGGAAGGTAAAATATGGCAGATGATGATGATTTGGACATTGGTGGGGATGAGTCTTCCGCTGACTCTGCGAAAAGTAGTGGTGGTATTGGCGGTTTAATACCTGTTATTCTGAAATGGGTTGCTATTGTTATAGGTGCCATTGTACTTATTGTTACAGTTGTTGTAATCACCATGAATATTATGAATAAGAATTCTCCCTCACAGACAGTAATACCTACTTCTGCGGATGTAAGACAGTCCAGGGAAGTTCTTGACTGGTACAGCTCAATTGGTTCGATCCGTACAAAAACAAGTGACGCCACGCCTGCAACTGTTGTTGTAGAAGTTGTTCTTGGTTACAAAAAAGATGACAAACAGGCATCAACCGAAATAACTCAGCGTCAAGTAGAAATTTATGACTTGATACGCCGCTATTTTGCACAGAGAACTGCATCTGAACTGCTCCCTAAAAATGAGGAGACTCTTCAGATGGAAATCCGTAATTCAATTAATGATGATGTTTTAACAGGTTCTAAAATCAGGGATGTAAAATTCAAAAGCCTTGAGGTTATAGAACAGTAATAAGGGATTTACATGAACGAAGTTCTATCACAAGATGAGATTGACCAGCTTTTAACTGCAATTAGTTCAGGCGAAACCGAACAGGAGGATTTCCGTCCTGTTAATGATACTCGTAAAATAAAAATTTACGATTTTAAGCGTCCTGACAAATTCTCAAAAGAGCAGATTCGTACGGTTTCTATCATGCACGAAACGTTTGCCCGTTTGACAACAACAAGTCTTTCGGCTCAGCTTCGAAGTATGGTTCATGTTCACGTTGCTTCGGTAGATCAGCTTACTTATGAAGAATTTATCCGTTCTATCCCGACACCGACAACTTTGGCTGTTATTAATATGGATCCGTTGAAAGGTAATGCTATTTTGGAAATAGACCCGGCTATTACTTTTTCAATGATTGACCGTCTGTTCGGTGGTTCCGGACAGAGTACAAAGGTTCAGCGTGATTTGACGGATATTGAACAGTCTGTAATGGAAGGAATTATCGTGCGTATTCTAGCAAATATGCGCGAAGCATGGACGCAGGTAATTGATTTGCGTCCGCGTCTTGGACAGATTGAAACAAATCCACAGTTTGCACAGATTGTTCCGCCGTCTGAAATGGTTGTCCTTGTTACGTTGGAAACCAAAGTTGGTGAAGAAGAAGGAATGATTAACTTCTGTATTCCTTATATTACGATTGAGCCTATTATTTCAAAGCTTTCTTCGCAATTCTGGTTCTCGTCGGTTAGAAGAAGTTCCACAACACAGTATCTTGGAGTTCTTAAAGAAAAACTCTCCAGTGTTGATATGGATGTTGTAGCCGAAATCGGTTCAATAAATTTACCGATTCGTGATGTTTTAGGTTTAAGAGTTGGCGATATTGTCCGATTATCTAATGTGAGGGTAGGGGATCCTCTTACTTTAAGTGTGGGAAATGTTAAAAAGTTCCTTTGCCAACCCGGTGTAATCGGTAAAAAGATGGCTGTTCAGGTTATTGGAAAACTGGATCAGTCAGAAGATGATGATTTTGAAGAATTAACAGTAGAAGGAGACGGATCGTATGAGTGATGGTGCTATTTCTCAAGATGAAATTGATGCCCTGTTGTCAGGAGTTGATTTGGGTGGAATGGGGTCGGCAGCACAATCGTCTTCCTCAATGAGAAAGGTTGATACAAAACCTCTTGAAGAATTTTCTGCAGGTACGGTAGAGAGCCTTCAGTCAAATCTTAATACAATGACAGGTGCTGAATTCGCTGTTTCTGCTCCGAATGTTGAGATTGTTACAAGAGATGACTTGCTTAAGCGTCTTCCCGAAATGATTGTTGGTATAACCGCTGATTTTACGGAAGGGATGACAGGTGATCATTTGTTCCTGCTTAGTCCTGAATTTGCAAAAAAACTTGCAGGACTTATAAATAAAGAAGAAATTACTGAACTCGATGATATGTCGCTTTCTGTTATATCAGAAATTGTTTCGCAGCATAGTGGCGCTGAAATAACGGCGCTCAGCCAGACCGGAAAATTCCCGGGGCTCGCATGTGCGCCTGCCGAAGCAATGCATGTTGCAAAAGCAATGGTTCGATACCCGCAACAGGAATTTGTTCTTTTTTCATATGCGGTAAAGCACGAAAGTGAAGAATTTACATTGTGGGAAGCAATTTCGAATTCAGTTGCTTTTACAGTATCAAATGCACTTAACCCTGCACACGATGCAGCTGTTACAGCTGCTCCTCAGCAAAACATGCAGCCTCAGATGAATATGGGCATGGGCGGCGGTGCCGTTATGGATGCTGGTGCTGGTATGCAGATGCCGATGGGCGACATGAATCCGATGATGGGCGGTATGAATCCAATGATGGGCGGTATGAGTATGGGACAAATGCCTGGCGGAATGCCTAATGTACAACCGTTGCAGTATCCTAATCTGCAGAACGGTATTTCTTCCATGGAACAAGGAAACATCAGTCTGATTATGGATGTTTTCATGGAAATGACTGTAGAGTTGGGTCGTACCAAAAAGCAGATAAAAGAGATCCTTGGAATGGGCGAAGGTACCATTATAGAATTGGATAAGCTGGCTGGTGAGCCTGTTGATATTCTTGTAAACCATAAGCCTATCGCAAAAGGTGAGGTTGTAGTTATTGACGAAAACTTCGGTGTTCGTGTAACCGAAATCTTGTCACCAATTGAAAGGGTTTCCGGCATTAAATAAAAGATGAAAGAATAAAAGGACACGGTTGTGGGAGACCTTGTCCTTTTTCAGTAATTACTGGTTTGGGTGGGGGTCAGTACGAAAATCTCTGGAAAATTTATATTTATATTATTATTCTCGATTATTTTTGTATCGTTTTTAGGTGCACAGGAGGTTGTTCCTCAGTCTGAAGATTCTGCTCCTGTTTCTGAATTGAAACAGCGAGAAAGCGAATTGCTTATTGCAGACCAGGCGGTAGAACAGGCTGTGGATTCCGTAGGTCAGACAGGAACTGCATGGTTTTTTATCAGACTTATTTTTGTTTTGATTCTTGTCATTGCATGTATTTATGCGATTGTTTGGCTTTTACGGAAAAGCGGTAATCCAAAGTTTGCTCCGGATCCTTATCTGAAAAAAGTTGCATCGCTTAATCTTGGGCCTGGCAAATCTGTTTATATTGTTTCAACGCCGACTCAAGCTTTTATGGTTGGTGTTACAGATAATTCCGTTAACAAAATCGGAGAGATTACGGATAAAGATTTAATAGATATGATGAATATCAATGTCGAAAAACAGCCTGTGGACAAGCCTAAGGATTTTGCTTCGATTTTGTCTAAATTCTTTAATTCCGGAACAAATTCAAAGTCCGGTTCTTTTTCGTCCTATTTTGAGAATTCTGCCGGAAATACTATGGAATATTTGCAGTCCAAACGGCGTGAAATCAGTGGAAACCGTGATAATAACGGAGAGCAACAATGAAAAAACTATTTTTTGTTTTGTTGTTTATATTTGTTGTTTTTTCTCCAGTTTTTGCACAGAACTTTCCTCAAGGTTCTTCCGACGGTACTGCGTCTATGTCAGGTGAGTTGACACCAATCAATATTCCTATGGTGAATCTTGAAATAAAAGAACCTGAAACAGGCGAAGAAGTCGCTTTTTCTGTACAGGTTCTGCTTTTGCTCACTGTTCTTTCGCTTGCTCCAAGTCTTTTGATACTTGTTACATGTTTTTTAAGACTTTCGATTGTTCTTGATTTTATCAAACGTGCTCTTTCTTTGCAGCAGGTTCCTCCCACAGTTGTTCTGAATGGAATTGCATTTTTCTTGACGTTGTTTATTATGTGGCCTACGTTTACTCAAATTTATGATAATGCATTCAAGCCTCTCGCCGATGGACAAATCAGTGTGCAAACCGCATATACTGAGGCGGAAGCTCCTTTGCGGATTTTTATGTACAATCAAATGCGTGATGATACTGATTACATTGCAATGTTTATGTCGATGCGTAAATTGCCTAAGCCGAATACCCTTGCAGACGTTCCTACTTATGTGCTCATTCCCGCTTACATTCTTCATGAGCTTACGGTTGCATTCAAGATAGGTATTATTCTTTATATTCCGTTTATTATTATAGACATGGTTGTTGCAAGTATACTTATGTCAATGGGTATGATTATGTTGCCTCCTGTACAGATTTCTATGCCGTTTAAGTTGATTCTTTTTGTTCTTGTTGATGGTTGGGGGCTTCTTACTACGCAACTTTTCAATGGAATTATACATTAGGAGTGAGTGATTGTGTCTATTGGAACTATAATTTCACTTTTGAGAAACGGTGTTCTTGAGATTCTTGTTTTGGCTTCTCCTGTCCTGGGGGCTGCACTTATTGTGGGTCTTATAGTTGCGATTTTTCAGGCGGTTACTTCAATTCAGGAGCAAACGCTGACTTTTGTTCCAAAAATTTTTGCAATCCTTGTTGTCCTTGCTTTGCTAGGTGGTTGGATGTTTACCTCGATGATGGAATATACAGAAACTCTTTTCAGTATGATTTCACGGTTCTAAAAAAGGCGGAAGATATCGATGTTACAGCAAATTGCATCACAAGCTCCTTGGTTTTTTCTTGTTGCAGTCCGCTGTTTTTCAATGATTCTCACTGTTCCACTTTTGTCGACAAATGCTGTTCCACGTGTTGCAAAAATAGGACTTGCCGGTTATACGGCATGCCTTTTATTCCCCAATGTGGATTATACCATCTGGAATATAAACCCGAATAGTATAGATTATATACTGATTTTAATCGGTGAAGGTTTGATAGGAATAATTACAGGGTTTTATATTTCGATGATGTTTGCCGCATTCAGTTCCGCGGGTCAATTTTTTACCTATCAGATGGGGTTTGGTGCATCCGAAGTTTATGATGCTCTCTCTCAGGTTGAAAATCCACTTATGGGACAATATTTGAATTTGATAGCCATGCTGCTGTTTCTTCAGGTGAGTGGTTTTCAGAAGCTGTTTCTTGGAGGTGTGTTCAGAAGTTTCCAGTCTCTGAACTGTCACATATTACTCGCTCATCGGGAAGTCTTTTTGCAGTTCCTTTTGAAAGGATTGACTAACATGTTCTTTGATGCAATGCTTATTGCTCTACCGATGGTTGGTACTTTGTTTTTGGTTTCGCTCAGTACAGGACTTTTATCAAAGGCTGCTCCACAGATGAATCTTCTTTCGGAAGGTTTGCCTATTTCCATTTTATGTGCCTTTTTTCTGCTTACTCTTTTGTTACCGACAATGGCAGATTTTTTTTGCCGATCGTTTGAAACAGCCTTTGTAAGACTGGAAACTCTTTTTGCAAATGTTGCACCGGGGCCGCTATGATGGTTGAGCTTAGGAATGTTCTTAGAGAAAGCTTTATAACTGAATCGTTGTTGTACAATGAACAGAAGTCTCCGTTGTCTGTTCTTTCCGAAATCGGCTTTCAGTGGTTCGCGTCTGCAGAAGAAGAAGGTAGAACTGAAGAGCCTTCGGAGCACAAACTTCAAAAAGCGCGTGAAGAGGGACGCGTTCCTAAAAGCCAGGAAATTACCGGTGCGCTGGTTTTGTTATTGCCAGCGATTACTCTTGTAATAACGGCGCCCTGGCTGTTTAAAAATTGTGTGCAGATATTGCGTTTTTATTTTGATAAATGCCAGGCATCAAACATAAATGATCCGGCTCTTATTACAGCTTTTTACAATTATTTTGTGAAGATGCTTTTACCTTTGTTTTTGACTGCAATTATTGCCGGTGTTGCCGGAAACATGATACAGACAAAGGGATTCCTTTTTTCAACAAAGCCTATTGAACCAAAATTTTCAAAAATTTTACCAAAATTCGGCGAATACTTTAAAAAAACACTTTTTTCTTTTGAAGGCGCTTTTAACATTGTAAAATCTATATTAAAAGTTACGATTGTTGTTTTTGTTGCCTATCTTCTCATAAGCTCAGAGTTGCAAAAACTCCTTGCAATGTCAAATGTTAATATGTTTCAAGGGTTTGTTTTTGTAGCGGGATTAGCTGCAAAGCTTATTATAATTGCCGCGGGAATTTTTTTGATTATATCAGTGCCTGATTATCTTGTTCAGCGGCGTCAATTCATGGAATCCATGAAAATGACAAAACAGGAAGTTAAAGAAGAATACAAGGAATTAGAAGGTGATCCGTTGGTAAAAAGTCGTCTGCGAAGACGTATGAATGAGATGCTTCATCAGAATATGCCAAAGATGGTAGCTGATGCTGATGTTGTTATTACAAACCCTACGCATTTTGCGTGCGCAATAAAATACGATAAGGCTACCATGCAGGCGCCTGTCCTTAATGCGAAAGGTGCTGATTCTCTGGCGCAACGGATAAAGGCGATTGCGCGCGAAAACGATGTACCGATTGTTGAAAACCGTCCTTTGGCACGAGGAATATACGAGAATGTTAAAGTCGGTGATGTGATTCCAGAGCAGTATTACCAGACTTTGGCTGTAATTCTGGCAAAAGTTTATACGATGAATTCCAAAAGTATAAAAAACTGATAAGATATAAGAAAACCTTTGATTTATTGTTCAAAGTGTGATATAATAGCACAAACCGATGGGGATCGGTTTGTTTAAGGGTGGGCACATGGCCGGAAGATTCGGCATATCTGGAAAAAGTTTTAGTGATTTAGCTATAGCCATAGCTGCCGTTGTTGTAATAATGATGATTATCATTCCGTTACCGACGGTTATTCTCGATGTTCTCATGGCATGCAATGTTCTTCTCGCATTGCTTATGCTTTTGATAGTTCTTTATACCCCCCGCGCAATCGATTTTTCTTCTTTTCCTACAATGCTTCTCGTTTCAACAATTTTCGGACTTGGATTGAACGTTTCTTCTACACGTCTGATTTTAACGTTGGGAACAAAGTTTGACGGAAAAATGGTTCGCGCCTTTTCGCGCTTTGTTGTCGGTTCGGGTGGAACACAGGGACTTCTTATCGGATTTGTAATCTTTATAATCATTATAGCAGTACAAACATTCGTTATTACAAAAGGCGCTACCCGTGTAGCCGAAGTTGCAGCCCGCTTTACATTGGATGCAATGCCGATGAAACAGGCCGCTATTGAGGCGGAATATAATTCCGGCGCAATTACCGAAGAAGAACAGCGCAAACGAAAAATGGATGTTCAGAAGGAAGCGGATTTTTACGGCTCAATGGATGGTTCTACCAAGTTCATTTCGGGTAACGTAAAGGTCGGTATTTTTATTACCGTTATAAACCTGATTGTCGGTATTATATTTGGAATGGTTCTGCGCAGAGAAAGTTTTTCAGACGCGATTCAAACCTATGCGGCCCTTACCGTAGGTGACGGTTTGCTTTCGCAGCTGCCTTCGCTTATGGTTTCATTCGCAACTGGCCTTATTGTTACGCGTTCAGCTTCGGAAGAAACACTCGGCGAGGATATTACAAAACAGTTTACACAAAGTTCATGGATTTTTATAGTTGCCGGTGTTACGATGGCTGTCATTGGTGTACTTCCCGGATTCCCCTGGTATGTGCTTGTGCCTATGGGTGCTGCTCTTTTTTATCTTGGCTGGCGGTTGCGTTCCGCTGAGGCAAAATCTTTTGCTGCACGTGTTGAAAAAGAAAAGGCAAAGGCTAAGGGAACCAAACCTGCCGGTTCTTCAGAAATCAGTCCGATTGTTCCGCTTGATCCTCTGTTGCTTGAACTTGGATACGCGCTTATTCCGCTTGTAGATAAGGATAAGGGCGCGGAACTTACCGAGCGTATAGGCAGAATCCGCCGTGAAATTGCTGTAGACCTTGGCTTGGCTGTTCCAAAAATCCGCATTGTTGACAATATGCGTATAGAGCCTAACGAGTACTGCTTTAAAATACGCGGCGCGGCGGTAGGACAGAGCAAAATTCGCATGGGCTGGTACATGTGTATGAATACCGGCGGAGTAACGGAAGAGCTTAACGGTGAAAAAACTACTGATCCCGCATTCGGGTTGCCTGCAATATGGATAACCGAACAGGAACGCGAACGCGCTGAACGTGCGGGCTACGCGGTTGTAGATCCGCCTACCATTATTGCAACACATCTTACCGAAATAATAAAATCGCATGCTGCCGAAATAATCGGTCGACAGGAAGTTCAGAACATTATGGATGAACTTAAAAAACAGTATCCTGCCGCGGTTGAGGAAGCAACAAAAATATTCTCTCTTGGTGAAATACAAAAAGTTATGCAGGGACTGTTGCGAGAACAAGTTTCTGTACGAAATATGGTTACAATTCTCGAGACTATGGCTGATTTTGGCGGTGTAACAAAGCGTACTGATATTCTTGTAGAAAAAGTCCGGCAGGCACTTGGCAGACAGATTTGTTTGCAATATGCGGATGAAAACCGAAAGATTCACGCCCTTACTGTGGATCCGGCGTTTTTGCAAAAATTGGTTGACAGCAAGGTTGATACGGTAAACGGTCCTGTCGCTGCTTTAGACCCTGTTTTACATCGTGCATGGATTAGTGCATTGAGTGCATCTATTGCCGCTGTTCAAGAAAAAGGCTATATACCGATAATTCTTTGTCCTGAAGAAGCAAGATATCTTGTAAAGGCAAGTACTGAACGCGAAATGCCCGGTATTGTTGTTCTTTCTGTACCGGAAATAGCAAGTGATATTTATCTGGAATCGTTGGGAGAGGTAAAAGTTGAATAATCCTGTTGAAACATATAGAGAAAGGGCTGCAACCGAAGCTGAATGCATAAGAAAAATAGAAGACCGCTATGGAAAAAAAGGAATCGGCTGGACACAGACAAGTCGGTCAACTGTAACAATTTCTAATGGTTTTCTTGGTCTTTTCCCAAAAGACGGTGTTGAAATCGGTTTTATAGTCAATAAACAGTCATATTCTCCATTTACAGTTCAGGAATCCTTTGAAGAATCAAAAGCCCGAATACTTGAAAAAACAGGTAATCGTATTGATGCTCCGACAAAAACAATGCTCAAAACTCTTGATGAAATCAAAGAAATGATTGCGGATAATCAGGCTAAATTAAGTGCCTCTGTTCCTGTCGAACATGAAAATATTACAAAAATAGAACAGATTCTTACAGAAAATGAGTTTTCACCGGCATATATCCAAAAAATTACGGATCGTCTTAGAAAAGATTTTTCACTTGAGGATTTGGATAATTTTGATTTGATACAGACTCAGGTTGTAGACTGGATAGGTGAAAGTATAAGCATTTATCCGCTTGAAATTATAAAGCGTCCTCAAATTATTGTACTTGTAGGTCCAACCGGTGTTGGAAAAACAACAACAATTGCAAAACTTGCTGCAAGCTATCTGAGAGAACCTAAGTTTAACAACGGTCGTAATTTTAATATCGGTATGGTAACAATAGACAACTTTAGAATTGCTGCAAAAGAGCAGCTTGAAGTGTACGGAAACTATATGGATGTCCCTGTAAGAACTGCCGAAACAAGCCTTGATCTGAAGAAGAATATAGCTTTGTTCCAAAGTGACGGTATTGATCTCATTCTTGTAGATACAATCGGTTGTAATCCCCGTGATATAGAAAAAATGGCAGAAATACAGCATATTTTGGAACTTGAAGGCTCAAAGACGGAATTTTGTCTTGCAATTGCAGCATCTACCAAAACAAGCGACATGAAAGATATTATTCAAAAGTTTGAGCCGTTTGGATATAATTCTGTTATTGTCACTAAATTTGACGAAACCACGAGGGTCGGCAATCTTATAAGTGTGCTTTCTGAAAAACGTAAACCAGTTTCGCTCATTACCACGGGACAAAGAGTCCCGCAGGATATAGAAAAAGCTTCCGTTGTGAGGTTTTTAATAAACTTAACCGATTTTAATATTAACAGAAATAGAATTGAGAAAAAATTCGGCGGAAGCGAAGAATAGAAATAAGATACTTTAAAGGATAAAAATATGGAAGATCAGGCAGCAAAATTACGTGAAATGATGAAGCAGACTTCAAAAAAAACACGGATTATAACTGTTACAAGTGGAAAAGGCGGAGTAGGTAAAACTAATATTTCCGTAAATCTGGCGATTGCTTATGCTCAGATTGGAAAAAAAGTAATTCTTATTGATGCTGATTTGGGACTTGCTAATGTAAATGTTATTTTGAATATGATACCGCAGTACAATTTGTACCATGTAATAACAAAGCAAAAACGAATGTCGGAGATTATCCTTCCCACCGAGTACGGTATTAAAATTATTGCCGGTGCAAACGGTTTTTCAAAGATTGCTAACCTTTCAGACGAAGACCGCGGATTTTTTATTCAGGAATTTGAAACTCTTTCTTCCGCAGATATAATCATTATTGATACTAGTGCTGGAATTTCTAGTAATGTTCTTGGTTTTGTTGAGGCAGCGGATGAAGTCTTGATTGTGACAACACCCGAGCCAACTGCAATTACAGACGCGTATGGAATGATAAAGATAATTGCCACAGAAACAGACAGCCTAAAACTTAACCTTAAGCTGATTGTAAACAGAGTCCATTCCGCCGCCGAAGGCAAGCGTATTTCTGACCGCATGACAACTATAGTAGGTCAGTTCTTGAACTGCAAAGTTGAATACATGGGTTTTATATATGACGACCCTGTAGTATCTCAGGCTGTTGTAAGACAAAAGCCGTTTATTATAGCGGAGCCTACGTCAAAACCGGCAATGTGTGTAAAACACCTTGTAAGCCGTATTGAAAAAATTGACATAGAAAAGGCGACCGGTGTTTCCGGTTTTATAGACAAACTATTGGGACGAGACTGGTCGATTTAACTTGACCATTTGTTTTTTTTCACTTAATCTTGTAGTAATGGGGGGTATCTATGAATAAAACAAAGTATCTGATTTCTTTTGCTTCAGTTGGCTTTGTTTTTTCCTTCATTATCGGGCTTTTCTCCTCCGTTCCTTTTGGGATAATCCTTCTCAGGGCTTTGATAAGTGCGCTTGTTATGGCATGTGTTTATTTTGCAGGTTCAGTAGTATTTGAAAAATTTCTGGATGAAAGTGGAACATCTGTTTCAAATACATCTTCAAGTGCTAAAGCCACGGGAAAAGTTGATACTGCTTTGGATGATTCCCTTATTTTTGATGATGAAAACGGACCGGAGTTCCGAATCCCCAAACAGCTGCTAAATGAAAGTACCCCTGCTGCAAAAAAATCTCAGCCGGAAAACTCTACTGAATCAGCTGCTGCGTCTGTACAGACACCTCCAGAAGAACAGGTGCAGACATCTAAGCCTGCTGTTGATATATCTCCTGAAAAGCAGGAAACTGCAACCGAAAACTTTATAAATGTAAATAATACAGATAATGTTGATAATATGGAATTGGGTTCACTTCCTGATATTGATACAATGCTTACAGATATGAAAAAGCTGGGAAGTGATGTAATAACTAATTCTGACTTTGCTAAATCAGAAGCAACTGCAGGGTCGGAAGAACTTAAGGGTGCTGATACAGAAATTATGGCCCGTGCTATTCACACTGTATTAACCAGGGATAATGGATAAGGTTGGGAAAGATGTCTACTTCAATTTTTGATGAAAAAACAGAAGATGAGCTTTGGTTGGAATTTAAGAAAACCCAGTCGCCTGAACTGCGCAATGCTTTTATCCGGCAGTATATGCCACTGGTAAAATATGTTGCCGGTAAAGTTCATACAGGAATGCCCGGTAGTGTAGAATTTGACGATTTGGTCGGATTCGGACAGTTTGGTCTGTTGGATGCTATCAATAAGTATGATCCCGAAAAGAACGTAAAATTCAAGACATATGCTGTAACAAGAATCAGAGGCGCAATTTTTGATGAATTACGTTCGATTGATTGGGTTCCGCGTTCTGTCCGACAAAAATCCAAAGAAATAGAAGATACGATCGGTAGGTTGGAGGCAAAGCTCGGCCGTACAGCCTCAGATGCCGAAGTTGCCGGTGCAATGGGAATCAGCGAGGAAGAATTCCAGCAGACAATACTTAAAGTATCAGGTACAAGTATTTTGTCTCTGAATGATGTCTGGTATTCAGGAGATGAATCAGATCATGTTTCAATAGGAGACTGTATAGAATCGCCTTCAAGTCTTAACCCTGATGTCATTGTTGAGCGCGAAGAAATCCGCCGTGTTATAATAGAAGCAATCAACGAACTGCCGGAAAAAGAAAAAATGGTTTTGGTTCTGTATTATTACGAAGATTTGACGTTCAAAGAAATAGGACAGGTTCTTAATGTAAGTGAATCACGTATTTCACAGCTTCATACAAAAGCAAACCTGCGATTAAGATCAAAACTGACAAATATTCGCAAAGGTATCCTGTAAGGAGCGATTATGGTAACTCTGGACGATATTAGAGCAGAACTTGAAAAAAAACTTCAGATAGACCACCTCCTGCGTACGATAGAAGTTCGTGCTGATACACTTGATGAAGCTCTTGCTGATGCGGCTGTTCAGCTTGAAACAAAAATTTCTTATCTTGAATATGAAGTAATTGAGCGTGGTTCTGAAGGATTTTTGGGAATTGCCAAAAAACCATGGGTTATCAATGTTTACGAATCATCTCAAGGTGTTCTTGAATCTCAGCGTAAAAAAGCTCAACAGTCCGAGGATGTTTCAGAATCCGTTGATACCGGACCAGTTATTACGGATAAAGACGGTGAATTCTTTGTTCATTACTTTGACGGCAAAATTATGCTCAAAGTCCTGCCACCTGTCGGTAACGGTAAACCTGTAACTGCAAAACAGATTCTGCAGGAAATAAAAGTCGGGGATACTTATACTATTAACGAAGATACAGTTAAGAAATATGCAACTAATGAAACCGGCGGAGTTTATGAAGAAGTCGGAACCTTTATTCAGAATCCTGTTAATGATGCGGTATTTACAGTTGATATTAGTTCGGACGAAATGACTTGTACTATTCTTGCAACAGCACCTATGAAAGACGGTGGTGAAATTTCACCTGAATACATAGAACGGCAAGTTAAAAAGCGCGGCGTAACTCACGGCATCAATTTTGAGAAAATCGAAGCATTTGTTGATAATCCTGTATACGGAATACCGGTTGTTGTCGCAGAAGGTACAAAACCTATCGATGGACACGATGCTTATATTTCATACAACTTTGAAACAGACCGTTCAAAACTCAGAATAAAAGAATCTTCGAACGGTCAGATTAACTTTAAGGAACTCAACCTTATTCAGAATGTTATTGAAGGACAGGTTCTTGCTCAAAAAATGCTGGCAGAACGCGGTAAGGCGGGCAAGACATTGTTCGGCAAATATCTTGAAGCTAAAAACGGAAAAGATATTCCTATCCCGCTGGGTAAAAACGTTAAACTCGATTCCGACGGCAGAACAATTCTTGCTTCAATGAACGGTCAGGTTCTTCTTTCCGGCAGTAAAATCAACGTTGAACCGATTATGGAAGTTGACGGTGTTAATATCAAGTCTGGAAACATCACCTTCCTTGGTACTGTTATTGTTAAGGGCAATGTTGATGACGGATTTAACGTTAAAGCATCCGGTAACATTGAAGTTTACGGAACTGTCGGTAGTTCTGTACTCGAAGCAGACGGTGATATTATTGTTTCGCTCGGTATTATGGGACGTGATGAAGGAAGTGTTAAGTGCGGCAAGTCTTTGTGGGCAAAATTTATTCAAAATACAAAAGTTGATGTTGAAGAAAACATTATCGTTGCGGACGGTATTATCAATGCGAACGTAACTTGTAACAGACGCATTATCTTGCAGGGAAAGCGTGCCGCTATCATCGGTGGTCACCTGTTTGCTACAGAAGAAATAAATGCAAAAACTATCGGTAGTGCCGGTGGTGGTAGTGAAACTATTCTTGAAGTAGGCTACGATCCTAGAAGAAAGCAGCGGCTTGACGAGTTAATTGCAAGACAGACTGCTTTGGTACGTGAACTCGAAGAACTCAATCTTAACGTTACAACTTTGGAAAACCAAAAAAAGATACGAAAGAGTCTGCCGGAAGAAAAAGAAGAAGCTTTGCGTGATCTTTATCAACAGAAGGGTGATAAGATTGATGAATCAGAAAAGATTGCCGCTGAAATTCAAGAAATCCAGAATTATTTGCATGAACTAAAGATTATTGGTAAGATTTCTGCTTCGGGAACAGTTTATCCTGGAGTAAAGATGTATATACGTGATGTAAAAGAAGAAGTCAGGGTCGAAACAAAAGGCGTTACTTACTATCTGGAAAATGGCTTTGTACGTCAGGGCAAGTACGAGGCTGTCAGTGATGATAACATAAAGTGGACTCCGGATGGCTATATCTCCCATTGATCTACAGACTGTATATACACAGCTGGAGAAAGTATCAAAAACTCAGGTACAGGCAACTCAGGCATCACAATTACAGAATGTGATGAATCAGGAATCTGTTGAAAAAAAGAATAACCAAAAAAAAGCAGCCGTTGAACAAACTGTAAAATATACGGACGAGAACATCGGAAAGCTTAAAGACCGTAATGGTTCAGCTGATACAGGCGGAGAAAAGAACGAAAATAATAAAAAACGAGATAAATCTAACACTTCGGATTCTGGTTATTCTAAAATTGTACTTTCTGATCCTGCTTTAGGGCAGCATATTGATGTTTCAGGATAAATTATGTCAACCTCATTGTTTTTATCAATTCTAATACTTGTTGTTAATGTTTGTTTATGGATTTTCTTCTATATAAAATTCAGGCATGAATTCTCATCTGCAAAAATTCTGGAAAACATTCGCCTGGAAGTTGATAAACTGCTTAAAGAGATTCAGCGTGAAACGGAAAATACTGTTTTGCTTGCTGAGGCTAGTACTAAGGGATTGAAGCAACTCATAGATGAAACTGACAAAAGAATATCCATTGCTGAGGGTGAAATAAAAAAGCGTAAGCACGAAAAACAAGTTCTTAGCAAGCTTCATGCGGAAGAAAACGTGCCTGTCAAAAAAACTCAGGTTCAAAAAAAACTTGAAGCTTATGAAGTAATTGCATCTCCTGCTCCTGCTTCAGACACGCTGCCTGAAGTAGAAGTAGCCGTTGAACCGGAATTATTCAATCAGGAACCGCAGTTTTCGGTTGCTCCTGAGCCGGTCAAAATCAAAAAGAGCGTTAAAGACAAAATAATTGAAATGTACAAACAGGATTTTACAACACAGTACATTGCAAAAGAACTGGGAATTTCAGTAAGCGAAGTTGACTTTTTAATAAACATGTTTAAGAACAACAAATAAACATTGCTTAAGTATTGACTTTTTTTTGCTGGTTAAGTATTATACAAATCGTTGTTAGTCAACATTCCCTTGTAGCTCAGTTGGCAGAGCAACAGACTGTTAATCTGTGGGTCCGCAGTTCAAGCCTGCGCGGGGGAGCTAAACCAAGTTTTAACAAACTTGGTTTTTTTTTTGAAGTGTTAACATATTTCGTAATGCTCCATTAGCTCAGTTGGATAGAGCGGTTGCCTCCTAAGCAGCAGGTCGCACGTTCGATTCGTGTATGGGGCATTTTTTTTATTCAGGAAAGAATGTTTTAGAAATTTTTGCCATCTTTTCTGCGCCTTCCTGCAGCGAAGAATAACGTCCCATTCCAAAGAAAGCGGTTATGGCGTTGCCTGTAAGTTCCGCGTCCGGCATTGCACTAATTTCAATCGGGATTCCAAGTTTAGTGGCCTTGAATTTGTTCCATGCATCGTTCCGTGCCTGTCCGCCTGTAGTGCGCAAAGCTTTTACAGGAGTTGCGGTCGCCTTTTCAAGCAGTTTTATGCCTGTTTTAAGCTCGTTGGTAATTTCTTCCATAAGCCTGTAGCCCTGCGAAGACTTGTCCTTCAACAGCGCTATTATAGTCTCCGCGTAACTCATTTTGTCATAAACCGAAGCATGTTTGAAAGCGCTGAATTTTTTCCCTGTATCGGGCTGCAAAAACGAAGCGTTGTACAAACCTGGAATTACGGAAGGCAGAGTTCTTATTCCCTCCGCGCGGACAGGTTCTTTTATGCACATATTTATTCCCTCGCTTGTTCCGGCTCTGTCGCACACTCTGCCCGTGTGCAGTGTGTCAGTTCCTATAAGCGCGGCAATAAAATCCGGTGTTCCGCAGTAAACTTTTGTATCAGGTGCAAGATGCAATTTTTCCGCAACTGAGGGCAACAACCTACCGGCACAATAACCCGGCTGTACAAACGGCGGAAACTTTTCCGGTGCAAAGCCGCAATTCTGCAACAGTGTATTGTTCCAGTAAGCTCTTTCGAACCGTTGTTCCGGCAGAACCGTAAGCGGTGTTCCTGTAAGTTGATAAATCAAAAATTCAAAACCGGCAAAAATAGTTTTTGTTTTTTCAAACTCGTCGGCAAAATGTTCTTTAAAGTAAAGCAGGCGCGGAATAAAAAGCGAACCGCAGGACAGTTCCTTGTATCCGGCTTCTTCTTCTTCCGTTCCGTTGTAGTTGTTCCACAAATGAATACGGTTTTCAGTTGCAATAGTTGGTCCGTTGCCGGATATTGCAATACCGGTTATGTTTTTATAAAGATTTGTGTTTTTTATTTGCTCAAGCAGGTTTCCCGCGGCACTTTTAAAGGCTGAAAACCACATTTCCTGTGCATCGTTTGTAGTAAATCGCTGCCGGCAGAATGCGTAAAAGTTTCCGTCTTGGTCGGCCAAAGCCGCTTTTAGAGAAGAAGTTCCTATATCCGCTGTAAGAATCAGATCCGTAGAATCAGTCAATTTTAACCAGTTTATCAATAATCGAGCGGTTGTCCAAAAGGTTGCTCAGTGACTGATGATGGTGGATTCTCGAAATTACGTTCGCAAACAACCCTGTAACGTTTGTATTGATATACCATTCGCAGTTTAAAAGCTCTTCGTGGTAAACAGCGTTTGTTCCGATTATTCTGTAAAAATATCCTTTCTGATAAGCATCATTGAACTGTTCGATAGCGTTGCCGGTAAAGAACGGCAGACTGATTGCCGCAATAACTTTTGTAGCACCCTGTTCCTTGAGAAATTCCATAGCTTTAAGCAGTGTGCCGCCTGTACCGAGCATATCGTCTGCCATAAAAACGGTTTTTCCGTGAACGTCACCAAGCAGTTTTACCGCCTTGATGTTTGTATCCCTTGCGTTCTGTGTAACAATGGAATAATCGCGTTCCTTGTAGATAAGGGCAAGAGGCTTTTTTAAGCCTGTAGCATAAAACTTGTTCCGGTCAACTGCACCTGTATCCGGCGAAACAACAACAAAATCATCTTCCTTTGAAGTAAGGTCTACGATTTTTGCAAGTTCTCGGATAATCTGATAACTGGCGTGAAGGTTTTCTATATGGGCTGAACCGAATGCATTTTCTATTTCACGTGAGTGAATGTCGAGTGTTATAACCCTTGCAACACCCATGTTTTCGTATATGTGACCGAGCAGACTTGCGGTAAGACCTTCGCGGCCTTTCTTTTTATGCTGCCGGCTGTAGGGATAAACCGGCAGAACGAGCGAAATCTCTTTTGCACCAGCCTGACGGACGGCGTCAAGCGTTACAAGCAGCGACATTACATGATCGTTTACAGAGAGCCTCATTTTGTTCTTTCCGCCGTTGAGCGAAAGTTCTTGATGGTTTTCCACGTCCTGAAAAATGTAGATATCTTTTCCGCGGATGCACTCCATCAGCTCGGCCTTAAACTCGCCGTTCATAAAATATGTAAACTGTGTATTGATTTTAAATTCTGGCACACGATATTTGTCCACATTCCCTTTCAGACACAAATCGGAAGTTCGTAAATCACTGTAGAAATTAAGATCCCGTTGCAATTTATCCTTGTCAACCGAATAACGTTTCGACAGTGTATCGATTTTCAAGCCGAAACGATGTTTGTAAATGTGCTTTAAATGAGCAATTACTTCGTTTGCAAAAGATTCACCGCCGGGGCAGGCGACTATTCCAAGATTGGTCGGTTGGGAATATATCATATAGTGTGTCCTTGTGTTTTTTAGGTAAGAACTACACTATATATACCACTTTGGAGATTGTTGGTCAAGGTAGAACGTATTTTGACAAACTTGTTTTTGCAAGAAGTAGACAAAAAATTACAATCATAATTCAGGAAAAAATTTTCTTTTTATAAAAATCGCTTTATAATAGAAAAGTATGATAACATTCCAAAAAATGAAGGACTTGCTGGGAATCGGCAAACATTCTGACTATATCAACAGATATTTTGACGAATCCAATCTTAAGAGCGGCATTTATGTTTCTTCTGTAGTAATTCTGCTTGAGCTGGTTATGATAGCTAGCGTAGTTACAAGACAGTTTTTGCCGGAAACAAAGCGTTCTGCTGAGTGGTTCTTTGTTCATATTGGTTGCTATGCGATTCTTCTTTGTTCAGCACTAGTGCTGTTTATTTATTCAGTATTCCATCTCAAAAAACTCAGCGCCAACCGAAAATGCTGGGAAGTTCTCAAATATATTTTTTCAATAGTTTCCATAGTTTTTGGTATTTATATTTCGTTCATGGATTACAAAAAAGGTGAACAGTTCATAACCCTTATGACAATGACCATCTTTGTTTTCTGCTTTGTTGTATGGCGGCCCGTATATTCAATTCTGCTTCTAGGTACAACTTATGGTCTTTTCTTTTTTATCTGTAATCATTTTTTGCCTGCAACATATGCTACCAAGGTTAATCTCTCAATAGTGTTTCTTTCTATTCTTATGAGTGCGATAAATGCTTATCACCAAAAATTCAAAGAGGCAAGCAAGGATGAAAAGTTAGAGCATACACAGGAAATTCTCCTTAAACTTGCAATAAGTGATGAGGTTACAGGAATCGCAAACATGCCTTATTTCCGCAGCCAGGCACTTGAACTTATCAACAACAAAACTACCGAAATAGACAAGCTTATTTTTCTTTTTCTTGATGTTGAAAACTTTAAGATTCTGAATGAAAAATACGGATTTTGGGAAGGTAATCTTTTCTTAAAGAATTTTGCTGACATGATAGAAAAGGTTTTTAAAGATTCCATTGTCGCACATTTTTCAAACGACAATTTTGTAATCCTCACAAAGAACGAAGCTGTGCAGGAAAAACTCCTGACCATAAGACGCAATCTTTTGAGTATGGATTACGACATCAAGCTCGGATTAAAAGTTGGTGCATACCGCCCCGAAAACAGGGAATGCCTTCCTCTGATTGCTTGTGACCGTGCAAGGTATGCCTGTTACACGATTAAAAAACATTACAATCACGATTACTGTGAGTACGATAATGCAATGGCTGCCCAATTCCAAAAAAAACAATACATTATAAATAATATTGACAATGCTATAGAAAGTGGGGACATCAAAATTTATTATCAGCCTGTTGTAAATGCCGCGAACGGCAGACTTTGCGGTCTTGAGGCCTTGGCAAGATGGGATGATTCTCAATACGGTTTTCTGTCGCCTGTTGATTTTATCCAGACATTGGAGGAATATCATCAAATTTATAAACTGGATATGTATGTGGTGGAAAAAGTATGTCGTAATTTTGTTTATGCAAAGGAAAACAATCTTACGCTCATTCCTGTATCGATTAACTTTTCAAGGCTTGATTTTGATTCAATCAATCTTGCAGAAGACGTTGAAAATTGTCTGCAAAAATACGGTATAGACAAAAAACTAATTCATATAGAAGTTACGGAAAGCACACTGTCTGAAAATGATGACCGACTCAAGGAATTACTGAAAAAATTCAGAACCAACGGATATGCCCTCTGGCTTGATGATTTCGGTGCTGGATATTCAGGTTTGAATGTTCTTAAAGAATATGACTTTGATATGATGAAAATTGATATGAAATTTTTGACTGGTTTTTCGGGTAATGCAAAAGCCCGTCGGATTCTTAAGAACATAATCACCATGGCAAAGGAACTCGGAATGAGTACACTTACAGAAGGTGTGGAAACGGAAGAAGCCTATCAGTTCCTAAAAGAAAACGGCTGTGAGCAGATACAGGGCTATTTATTTGGTCGTCCTATGCCTGACAATGAGTTCTACGAAAAACTCAAAGCAGGAATCTACATGCTGGATGAATTAAATTCTTGATAAATGTTTTTTACCGGCTGTCACTTTAGCTTTTATAAAACGAATAAAGTTTGGCTAACTTCTTGACAAGAACTGAGAATACGATATAAATTATTTATATGTATTACATAGTTTATTCAAACCTACTACTAGCAGAATATTTCTCACCTGCCGTAATAAGTGCGAACGCTGTGTAAAAATTTGTTTGTAACTAACAGCCCGTTGCCTTATCCGGCAGCGGGCTTTTTTTATAAACGCA
>JAEEGL013710790.1_pt1 | contig 24185 bp, 23 predicted proteins | sample 9134231 | NCBI WGS metagenome assembly JAEEGL01 (sample SAMN16246548, study PRJNA631951) | gut metagenome | biome: gut microbiome; feature: rumen; material: fiber-attached | host: Bos | place: Iran: Karaj | collected 2018-10
ATGAACAAGAGCGGCAACTCCAAAAAGATCGATGCCGTCACGACGCCGTTCCTCGACGCGCTGGATATCGCGGGCTACAACTACGCCTCCGGCCGTTATCCGCTGGAGGAGAAGGCGCATCCGAACCGCGTCGTCTTCGGCTCGGAGACCTTTCCGCAGGATATCTGGAAAAACTGGCAGATGGTAAAGAAGTACCCCTATCTCGTCGGCGACTTCATGTGGACGAGCTGGGACTACCTGGGCGAAGCCGGCATCGGCGCATGGAGCTACACCGGCGGCATGCCCTTCAACAGGCCCTACCCGTGGATCCTCGCGGGCGCGGGTGTCATCGATATTCTCGGCGTCCCGGACGGCAGCTGCAGGTATACCGCCACGGTTTGGGGGCTGGAGCAGAACCCCGTCATCGCGGTGCGCCCGGTGAACCACCCCGGCGTGCGGGTATCCAAGTCTATCTGGCGCGGTACGAACGCAATCCTCTCCTGGAGCTGGGCGGGCTGCGAGAAGAACAGGGCTGAGGTCGAGGTCTATTCCGATCAGGCCCAGGTGGAGCTGCTGCTTGGCGGCAAGTCTCTTGGCCGGAAAAAAGTCAGGGAATGCAAGGCGCTCTTCAAGGTGAAATACGCCCCCGGCACGATCACGGCTGTGGCTTATGACGCCTCCGGGCGTGAGACCGGCAGAAGCGAGCTTTCGTCCGCATCCGGCCCCTTTAAGATCGCCGTGCGTCCGGAGAAGGATACGGTCAGGCCCGGCGAGATCGTCTATGTCCCTGTGAACATCGAAGGCGCCAACGGCCTGGTGGAGTCCAACGCGGACCGGAAGCTGACCGTCACGGCCGAGGGCGGTGAACTGCTGGCCTTCGGCAGCGCCAATCCCTGCACCGAGGAGCAGTATCATACCGGCAGCTTCACCACCTACTATGGGCGTGCGCTTGCCATCGTCCGCGCGGGCGAGAGTGGGACGTTAAAGGTGAAAGCGACGGACGGAACAGAAGCTGCCGAAGCGAGGATCGTCATTACGGAATAAGCCGGAAAGATCGACGGAAAGGGAATTGTTTCTGAATGCAGATATGGATCAATGGATCCTGCTTTTTGCCGGCAGGATTTCCGGCAGCCCTGAGGTCTGAGGTGCCGGCACAAAAAGAGCTGTCGTACTTTTCCGGTACGACAGCTCTTTTGAACTGTACTGCAGTATTTTCAGCTTACTCTTCGGAGAAGCTCAGGACCTTCTTCGGGCACTTGCCGATACAGATGCCGCACTTTACGCAGCCGTCCAGATTGATCTCCCATGTCTTGGTGGCACGGTCGACCTTGATCGTGGACTGCGGGCAGTTGCGCATGCACAGGCCGCAGTAGATGCAGGCGCTGGTATCGCAGACGATGTGTCCTGCGATGTCTTTCTTGAAGGTGACACCGCTGACGATCAGATCCTTCGGATCCTCGGCTACCATGTGGTAGTCGGTTGTAAGCTCAATGGAACCCTCGTCACAGAAATCCTGGCAGGTTCCGCAGAAGGTGCAGGAGGTCAGGTCGAAGGAACGGGTGATATTGGTTCCGCCCTCTACCTTTTCCTCAGTGCGGGTAATCGCGATCGGCGAGCACACCTGGATGCACTTGCCGCAGTCCACACAGTTGTCTGGATGGAACACGATTCTTCCCCTGTATTTGCCGAGTCCCTCTGCCTCCGGATTGGGAAAGGCCTCTGTGCTCGGCTTGTCAAATGCGTTTAAGACTGCTTTCTTTAAAAAAGGGAACATCATTTGTGCATCGCCTTTCTCTTTTCAGTTAAGATCTGCGCCGCCCTGTAAAGTCCTTCCATGATGGCTTCGGGCTTCGGAGTGCAGCCGGCGACAGATACATCCACATGTACATACTTCTCAAGGGGTCCTTCTACGGAATAGCTGCCCTTGAAAACATTGCCGGAGCGGGGGCAGGAACCGATGGAAACTACACATTTCGGTTCCGGAACCTGCGCGAGTGTGCGGATCAGGCGCTCCTTGGACTGCGAAGTGACAGGCCCGGACACTACGACGATGTCCGCATGCCGGGGTGAGCCGGCAAGCTTGAACCCGAAACGCTCTGCATCATACCGGGGTGTCAGGCAGGCAACGAGCTCAATGTCGCAGCCGTTGCAGGAGCCGGTGTTGATATGATACAGCCACGGTGATTTCGCAGCGCTTTCATCAATAAGTTGTGTTATTTTTCCAGCCATAAAGCCACCTCCTTACAGACCACACCAGACAAGTACAAGACTTACAAGCGCAAGACCGGATACAAATGTCCAGAAGAATTTGAACAGGTGCTCGATCTTCAGTCTTGCCGTCACTGCGTGAACCGTTGTCATGCACAAAACCGTCAGAACGATGCAGATGATGACGAACAGGATGATGTCAAGGCCGATCATGCCGGTGCTGACGCCGCCGAGGAACAGGGCGGTGAAAAGTCCGGTCATAATGAGCATCTTCATAGCGGTGCCGAGCTTGAACAGGCCAAGTGCCGCTCCGCTGTACTCAATGAGCGGGCCTTCGCAGATTTCTGTCTCCGCCTCAGCCACATCGAAGGGCTGCATGCCGACCTCTGCGGGAATGACCAGCAGGAAAGCGATGGCTGCAGGGATCATGCTCCAGGAGAACAGGAAGGATCCGTTGGCTCTCTGGAAAGCGGTGATGGCATCCATGGAGAACGTCATGCCGGCAGCTCCGCCTGCCTTTCTGGCAACGGCCAGGAGAATCATTACGAACGGAAGCTCGTAGCTCATCATGGTGACCATCTCACGGGAGATACCGATGCCTGCGTACGGGGAGCCCGAAGAGGAGCCGCCGACGATCAGGGCAACACCGGAAATGGTGATGAGATAAAGGATGACGATCAGGTCAGCTTTGCCGGAAAATGCCGTGAAGCCGAGAATCGGGATGAACAGCATGATCAGCACAAGGCTTACAAGATTGACCACGGGCGCGCCGAGATAAACCAGACGGTTGGCACGGCGCGGAACGATGGTTTCCTTGCCCATGAGCTTGAGGAAATCATACAGCGGCTGGCGGATCGGGGGACCGATACGCTTCTGCATGCGGGCGATCACCTTGCGGTCGATGCCTGCCAGGAGAAGTCCTGCGGCAGCGGTGAAAAGAACGCCCGGGAATATCAGTGAATAAAATATGGATTTAATGATTGTGAGAATAATTGTCAAAACCGGTCCCTCCCCTCAGTGCATAAAGACAAACAGGGCGAGAACAATGATCGCCGTTCCGATCACAGCCATCGTCGTATAGTCGGTTACTATACCGGAATGAAGAGCTTCCATAATCCGGTAATATCCGCCCCAGTTCTTTTTGAAGCCCCAGAACAGATCGGAACCGCCGACCTGGGAGAAGAGCTCCTGTTCACCGGAGAAGAAGGTGTCATATTTAGCATCTTCGGAGGATTTGCTCTCGAGGATGGGTCCTCTGTCGGCAAAGCCCTTCAGGATGACAATAGCTACAGCGCAGAAAACAATACCGAAGAGGACGAGCCATACGATCGGGTTCCAGTAGCTGAACGCGACCGGGGCGCTCTCGATATTGGCAACGCCTGCCTTTTCGGCGTAGCCCTCACCCATCATCCTGTCGATGTAGTTCACGCAGTTAAGCGCAGCACTCGATGCGGGATAGAGGAATACGCGGTTGACCAGGTTGTAGAACACGCCGCAGAAGACGCACAGGACAGCCATGGTGACCATGGGGATCTTCATGGAGGTGGGAACCTCTGTGATGTCCTCATATTCCGGACGGAGCTGTCCGAAGAATACCGCCTGCGTCACCTTTACGAAGGATGCGAGTGTCATTACGGATACGATCAGGGCAGTGATGAGTACGATGGCGTAGAGGAAGTTGTGCTGCTCTACAGCCTTTGTGTACATCGCCTGGTACATGATCCACTTGGAAACAAAGCCGTTGAAGGGCGGAAGACCGGAGATCGCGCCGGCACCGACAAGGAAGCAGACCGTGGTAACGGGCATCTTTTTGGAAAGACCGCCGAGCCTGTCGAGGTTGGTTGTTCCCGTCTTTGTCAGGACCGCGCCTGCTGTCAGGAAGAGAAGTCCCTTGAACAGTGTATGGTTCATGGCATGGAACAGGCCGCCGGTGAGTCCGAGCGCGGAGCCGAGGCTGACCGCCGTAATCACGTAGCCGATCTGGGAAATACTGTGGAAGGCAAGGAGTCTCTTGAACTCGTGCTGTGTAAGAGCCATCGTAACGCCGACGAACATTGTGACAGCGCCGAACAGGACCAGTACGGTCTGCAGCGCGCTCTTGTCCATTGCGCGGAAGATGATGTAGGCAACACGGATCATTCCGTAAACACCGGCCTTGTTGACCATACCGGAGAAGACCATCGAGATGGAGGTCGGAGCCGCGGTATAGGCATCAGCTGCGGGTGTGTGGAACGGAACGATGTAGCTCTTGATGCCGAAGCCCGCGATGATCAGGCCGAGCGCTATCAGAGAAGAGCGTGACAGATCGCCGGAGAGGATCGAGGAGAGCTGGGCCATGTTCAGTGTGTGGCACTTTCCATAGAGAAGGGCGATGCCGGTCAGGGTGAAGGAGGAACCCATCGAACCGATAACCAGGTATTTGAAGCCCGCTTCCAGAGCGCCTTCGTTGTTGTTGCGGAACGCGGTCAGCGCGACCGACGCAAAGGTCATGACCTCGATCATGACGAACATATTGAAGATATCACCGGTCATTGTAAGACCCAGGACCGACGCGGAGAGCATCAGGAACAGGGTGTAGTAGTGACCGAGATGATGATCCTTTTCCATGTAGCCGAAGGAATAGACCGCGGAAAGCCAGAAGGTAGCCGAAACCAGCAGGGCGAAGAAGAGGCTGAGCGCGTCGACTTCGTAACCGATACCGATGGCGTAACCGCCGACGGGAGACCAGTTGCCCATCCAGTAGGAAATGATCTGACCATCGATCATAACCGGCTTGATAAGAGCCAGGATCATCAACAGAGAAATGGTTGTTGCCCAAAACGTAATACTATTGCGTACCTGCGAATTCTTTGAACCGAATATTTCAACCTGAAATGCGGCAAGGAACAGCAGCATTACGGCGAGCACTGGAAAATGCTGTATCATCCGTGCAACCTCCTTACATCATCTGCATTGATCGATTTGTACTTTCTGTAGATCATAATTACGAGTGAGAGCGCCATGGCGTCCACGCAGGCACCGATAACGATGCTGGTCAGCGTGAGGGCCTGCGGCACGGGATCGACGTAGAAGTGCGAAGCCACGCCGTTGACCAGGTCAGAGACCTGATAAATGGGAGCTGTTCCCCGGGAATTATAGCCAAAGCTTACGATCAGAAGATTAACGCCGTAGTCGACGATACCGAGTCCAAGGACGATCTTGATCAGATTCTTCTTGGTGCACACAGTGAACAGACCCAGCGCGATCAGCAGTATGGAGACAATATAATTTGCCAGTATCATACGGTTCCCTCCTTTTCTGCCGGGATGGCGGCTGCGGGAGCTTCTGCAGCAGCTTCAGCTGCAACAGCCTCCTCCGGGGCCGTCTCTTCGGCTGCATCAACGCTTTCCTCTGCCGCGGCAATTTCTGTCTCTTCTTCTTCCGCGCGGGCGCCGGCAGCGATGCCGAGGACGCCGAGAAGGAGCAGGATCAGGAAACCGACGCCTGTCAGGACCTTGAAGCCGACCGCGTAGCCCATGAAGGTGATGGTACCGGCACTGATCAGGTCACCGACCTCGCCGTTGTCATACCAGATATTGGCTGCGAAATTGCGGCCCGCAAAGATACCGGCAAGACCGAGGATAACGTACAGGGAGGCACCGATCGCCTCGCCGACGCGAAGGACTTCCGTATTGATCACCTTTTTGGCGATCCTGTAGCCGTAGCCGAGATACAGAAGGAGCACAGCGGAGGCAACGATGACACCGCCCTGGAATCCTCCGCCCGGGCTGACGGTTCCGAAAAGGATGATGTAAATGCCGAAGGCAATGGCGAAGGGAAGGAACATATCAGCGCCGCAGCGGATGATGACGTTCTTTTCTTTTATGCCGTCTTTGAATTTCATTCTTCCTCTCCTCCTTTCCCGTCTTTTGCGCTTCTGCTTAAAATAACGAAGGAACCGGCGATGGCCGTCAGCAGAATGAAGGACTCGCCGAGAGTATCAAATCCGCGGAAGTCGAAGACGACGGCAGCGACGTTGTTGGCTGCTCTCGTCTTTTCAAGGTTTTCCTTGACGATGATGGAAGCTACGCCTCCCTCATCCTCTTCGATCGTGTATCCGGAGGGATTCTCGTAAAGCGCCGTCACATCGGTGTCGCCGTCATAGGCGATGGAGCCGGTGCTGTAGATCTCACGGACACCCGCTATGCCGCACACCAGAATGATCAAGATGGCGAAAAGAGCAATGTTTTTCTTCATTTCTCCTCATCCTCCTTTGGTGTAGTGTAACGGATTGTGACGACGAACATGATTGTGGTCAGTACCGCGCCTACGGCTGCTTCCGCGATAGCGACATCGGGAGCCTGCAGGAGGATGAACTCCAGCGAGACTAACGCGCCGGTGACGCCCAGGGCGATGACCGCCGAGAGCGGCTTTTCAAATACAACCGCGCACAGCGCCGTTACCAGAATACCGATCAGAACCAGGGTGTTTAATACAGAAACAAGTGTCATTCTTCCACCTCCAGATCTTCACCGTATTTATCACATTCCATTTTGCTGTCCGGGCGTATGCCGTGCTTGTAGGCGCCCCGGCAGATCGCATGGCCGGTGATCGGATTGGTGATAATGTAAAATACTCCCATCATGAGAAGCTTTAATGCCATCGCTACATCATGAAGATAGACCAGGGAAAACAGGAAGCCTCCCAGTATTACGCCCAGAACGCCCAGCGTCGCGATGTTTGTCGAAGACTGCATGCGGCAGAACACATCGGGCATGCGCAGCATACCGACGACGCCGGCAAAGGCAAAGAAGATACTGCAGAGGATCAGGATATCTACAATGATTCTCATAGTTTGCCCTCCAGATAACGCGCGACGACGACAGAGCCGATAAAGCCGAGGAGCGCGGTGATAAATGCGATGTCAATGAAGACGGAACGTCCGCTGTAGAGCGCGAACAGGATCAGGGCCATATCCGACAGGATATCGATCGAGTCCGCTGTAATCGCGCGGTCCGCGATGCTGGGGCCGATGATCAGACGATACAGGAGACAGAGGGCCAGCACAATAAAGCAGATGGCGAAAAAGACAAGTTCACTCATTTTAATCCTCCCATATTTTTCTGACGCCGGCTTCAAGCGTGCCCTTGATGGCTTCGCCCGCTTCTTCCGGCTCCTGCGATGCTACGTCGATCCAGTGGATGTAATAATATGTTTTGTCATCCTCCTCGGTGATGTCCATGGTAATGGTTCCGGGAGTGAGCGTGATGGAGTCAGCGAGCATGGCCTGCGCGTAGCTGCTGCTGACATTCGCGGGAACCTTCACGATTCCGGGGTTGACCGGAAGATCCGGGTCCAGGGCTCTCTTCGCCACGTCAATATTGGCCTTGACCAGCTCTCTGGGGAAGATCCAGCAGCAGTACGCGATAAGGCTCGCGAAGCGCTTGGGATCCCACAGGAAGAAAGCCTTTTCGTGAATGAAAAACCGGGCACTGAAGCATCCGGCGAGGATACTGACCACAGCTCCGGCGATCAGGACCTGTGCCGATGCCTGCCCTTTAAAGACCTGGACGATCTGTCCGGTGATCATCAGCCAGAAAAGAAAACACAGGATCGCTGTGGATGCTATGGCCGACGGACTGGCTTTTTTCAATTTGCACCTCCTATTGTTACAGGTATTCCGGGCGGCGGGCGCCTTCCTTGCGCTGCCTGCCCTTGCTGCAGTGGAATTATTCTGCTTCCACATTTTCTATGAAATATTCTTTGCCCTGCGTGATCCGGAAATCGGTCCCGCCGCAGGACGGACAAAGATACCTGATCTTTCCGGCGTTCCCGTCATAGCCGCAGGTGCTGCAGCGTATGCGGACCGGAATTGTGTCGATTTCGAGCTTCGCGCCATCGGCGATCGTGCCTGCGGACGCAATTGCGAAATACTCATGGACACAGCGGGGAACCACACCGGAGAGCTCTCCGATCTTAAGACGGATCTTAAGGATCTTCGAGACGTTATGCTTTTTTACCTCGGGGATCACTGTTTCAAGGATCCCTTCAACGATGACAAGCTCATGCATACTGTGTGTTCCCTGTGCCGGTATCGTAAGTCTCTGTAATTATCTGTCCATGCAGGAGAAGCACGGGTCGATGCTGGCGATGATCAGGCCTGCGTCCGCGACAGAGTTTCCGCGGAGCATGGTCGGAACGGTCGGCGCGTTCTTGAAGGTCGGCACGTGGATACTCACGCGGGCCACCTTGTCGGTGCCGTTGGTGACAACCTTGTAGGAAAGCTGGCCGCGGGGAGCCTCATGCATGTTCATGTATTCGCCGGGCTTGATCGTGGGGATCTTCGTCCCGAGATTCAGGGGACCCTTCGGCATGCTGTCCAGCGCCTGGCGGATGATCTTGATACTCTCGAAGTTCTCGAGCGCTCTTACCACGACACGGGCGAATACGTCTCCGCTCGGCCATACGGCCTTCTCGAAATCAAAGTCGTCATAGCTGCTGTAAGGCGCATCCTTGCGGACGTCGATCGGAACGTTCGAAGCGCGGGCGTGCGGGCCGATCGCGCCGATGCGGATCGCGTCTTCGGTAGTGAGGACGCCGACACCCTGCGTGCGGAGCGCAACGGTCTTGTCGTTTAACAGGAAATCGGTCAGGCGCTTGAGATCGTCCTCCAGCCTGTCAAGCATATCAAGAACGTTCTTTGCCTGCTCGGGGGTGATGTCCCTGCGGACGCCGCCGTAGGTGATCATACCGTAATTGACGCGGTTGCCGGTCAGCTCCTCGAGGGCATCCATGACGATCTCGCGGTCATCCCAGGTGTGCATGAACAGACTGTCGTGCCCGATAATGTGAAGCGCGATGCCGATCCAGAGCATATGGGAATGCAGACGCTCAAGCTCCGCGATGATGACGCGGATGTACTGAGCCTTTTTCGACACCTTTGCGCCGGCGATACTCTCGCAGGCCATCGCAAAGGTCATCGCATGAGAGTGCGAGCAGATACCGCAGACTCGCTCCACGAGCACCATCGTCTGGATGATGTTCTTCTGTGTAGCCAGCTTTTCAATGCCGCGGTGATTGTAGCCGATAAAGATCTCGGCGTCCTTGATCAGCTCCCCCTCGGTGAACAGCCTTGCATGGATCGGTTCCTCAAGCGACGGATGGTAGGGACCGATCGGAACAATGTAACTCACTTATTCCTCCTCCTTTTTGTGTGTTTTTTGAATCAGCTCATCCATGGGCGTTACAAGAATCTGTCCCTGTCCGTCCAGCATGGAATCCGGCATGAACAGCCGCTTGCTGGTATCAAGTCCCTCAAAGGTGATGCCGATCAGCTCATTCAGCTCTCTCTCCGGCCAGGCTGCCGCCTCGTCGTAGATCGTTGAGATTGTAGGCAGATTGTCTTCCCCCTCGATCGTGTAGGACTCGATCACTTCCCCCTTCTGATACTCATAGGATATGTTGTACGCGCCCGAAGGCGTGACATACCCATGAATCATGGCGAGAATCACACCTTCGTCGCGCATGCGCTGCGCTACAGGGATGATCTCGTCCTTTGTGACCGGAATCTTTCGATACTCCTGCATGACATGTCTCCTTAAATAATATTTATTACAGCGGCTCCGGAAAGCCGCGTAATATCAAATGGGAATGCGAAATACTGCAGCCTTGTTCCGGCTGCAGCTGCCGCCATAAAAATGGCGATTCTATCGTATAAAAATTATCACAGAACTGGCTTTTTTTCAATATGAATAAGGTATAAAAGGATACCGCGAAATCAGATTCCGTCTTGATTTTCGGACAGCGGACACCGGACAACGATTAGCCTATTCTAACCGGCTGTGAGGGTATAAACTATTTTATAAACAGACGCATAATGATATGTAAGACAGTAGTGAAAGGAGAAGCAATGAGCGAATACTTTGGAAGAGAAATCCCGAAGCTCGGTTTCGGCCTTATGAGGCTTCCGAAGCTGGAGGACGGAAAGAGCATTGACATTGAACAGACAAAACAGATGGTGGACCTGTTCCTTGACGCCGGAATGAAGTATTTCGACACAGCGTACGTGTACGACGGAGGTCTTTCCGAAGAAGCGGCAAGGGAAGCCCTGGTCAAAAGATACCCCCGCGAGAGCTTTTTCCTTGCGACAAAGCTGAATGCCCACGCCGGCGACTGCGTCGATGAGGCAAGCGCTAAAAGACAGCTGGAAATCAGTCTTGAGAGGACGCAGGCGGGATATTTTGACTTCTACCTGCTGCACGCCCTCAGCGTCAACAATATAGGTCTTTACGACAAATACAATATCTGGGAGTTCGTAAAGGAAATGAAGGCAAAGGGCCTGATCCGCCATTACGGCTTTTCCTTCCACGACAAGCCGGAGGTGCTCGAGGAACTTCTCACAAAGCACCCGGATGTCGAGTTCGTACAGCTCCAGATTAATTACGCCGACTGGAACAGCCTGACTGTATGCTCCAGGGAGAATCTCGAGATCTGCAGAAAGCACGGCAAGCCGGTCGTTGTCATGGAGCCTGTAAAGGGCGGCACGCTGGCGGCTCCGCCCGCTATCGTAACGGATATCTTTAAGGCTGCCGATCCGGACGCCTCCGCAGCATCCTGGGCGATCCGTTTTGTCGCATCCCAGGAGGGGATCATGGTCGTATTGTCCGGCATGTCCGACCTCGGCCAGATGAAGGACAATCTTTCCTACATGAAGGATTTCAGGCCGCTGGATGAGCAGGAAGCCGCTGTTGTCGGAAAGGCTATGGACGCCCTTGAGAGCGTGGAGCAGATTCCCTGCACGTCCTGCCATTACTGCACGGCCGGCTGTCCCATGCAGATACCGATCCCCGAGATCTTCGGATGCATGAACAAGAACCTTGTGTTCGACAGTCTGGAAGACGCAAGAAAGGAATATATCTGGAGAACAAACGGCAGAGGTACTGCTTCCCAGTGCGTCCAGTGCGGACAGTGCGAGAGCCAGTGCCCGCAGCATATCGAAATCATCGACTGGCTTGTAAAGTGCGCGCAGGTGCTTGAGTAAGAGGCGGCCCTGCATTGTACAGCCCGGGTATAACTTCATCCTGTATCTGACCGGAAACCTGCTCCCCGCCCGGGGGCAGGTTTCTTTGTACGAAGAGACGCCCCGGCGGGCGGCTTTCTTTTCACGGATGGCAAAACCTGCTACAATTAGTGCTCACAATACCGGATATCGGCATTCGCTTAAAGCGGGGGAATGTATATGACACTGCAGAGGATTCTGGAGGAAGACCGGAACACATTGATCAACAGACTGGGTAACGCGCCCGACTTACCCGCCGCGGCAGACGCGGTGGCGGATGAGTTCGGGCGTATTCTTATCCGTTACTGCGGGGAAGAGAAAAACGAGGCGGTAAGAGAATACGCTCAGGCGGCGCTCCTTGCAGTAAAGGGGGCGAGCGCCCTTGCGGACAGCTCCGGCGAGCCTGTGGTATATGAAAGGGACCTGGCCGCCGCGGGCACCCCGGGAAGAAGAACAGGATCACCCATGACGGTGGCGCAGGGAGTCTTTCTCGGGGCGGGCGCCGCGCTTATGGTTGTGCAGGTCATCCTTTATCTTCTGCCGGGCGCCGCGCAGGTTTCATCGTCCCCGCTTATCCGCATCCTTCTCCTGATCCTGTGCGCGCTGTCCTTTTACGCCGCGGGGGCAGGCATCCGGCTCCCCCTGCCGGGGCACCGCGCAGACAGGCGGACACAGGAGGGCAGCGTATATGCGCTCGCCTCTCCCGACGCTGAGAAGATTTACCACCACATGCTTGCGAGCATACTGCAGATTGATCATCTTCTGGAAAATGTCCGGAGCGAGGATGCCCTGAAAAGAAAGAGGATCACCGCAAAGGATCAGGAAACAGGCGCGCCGGGCCAGGCCCCGGACGGGCGGCTGACCGATCTCCTTTCGGGAATCCTCGAGAACGTCTATGCGGAGCAGGAGAGCGAATCCGCCGGGGAAATCGCCCGGAATGTCAGCTATTATCTTCACACGATGGGAATCGAGACGCTCGATTACAGCCCTGAGAGCGCGGATCAGTTCGAGTGCATGCCGGCGTACAGGGAAATGACGATAAGGCCGGCCCTGCTAAAGGACGGAAGGCTCCTTAAAAAGGGAATCGCGGGACTTCCACAGAAAGTATAAAGATATGGACAGATTCTACGGATTTGATCTCGGCGACGCGGAGAGCGCCGTCTCGAGACTGGACAAAACGATATCTCGGGAACCCGGGATGATCGAAATCTGCAGGGAAAAGAGCGTGATTACGGCCTATGCCCTGCTCCCTGAGGGGAAGCTTCTGATCGGTGAGGGCGCCTGCTACGCGCCGGACGCCGCCATGAGGAAGATCCGGTTCAAGAGCAGGTTCCTGACAGATCCCGGGGCGGCAAAGGACATCCGCAGCTTTGCGGCGGGAGTCCTTGGAGAACTCTACCTTACCGGCGAGCTGATCAGGGGAGAGGATACCTGCGTATACGTCGGCTGCCCTGCCGGCTGGGACAGACAGGCCCGCGAGGAGTACAGGGAGATCTTCGAAAAGACCGGGTACCCCCCGGTCAGGATTATCTCCGAATCCCGCGCAGCCCTTGTCTATGCCTGCCAGTCCAGACACCTGCAGGTCGGCTATGATATCCTCTCGAAGCCCGTTCTGGTTGTCGATATCGGCTCCTCAACGACGGATTTTGCCTATATCTGCGGCGGGCGCGAGGTGGAGCTGCGAACAGGCGGAGAGGTGTTCCTGGGCGGCGGGATCATGGATGAAATCCTTCTCGAGGAGTCTGTGCGCGCGTCCAAAAATGAAAAGAAGATAAGAGAGATTTTCGAACAGAGCAGCGCGTGGAAAAGCTACTGCGAATTTGCCGCAAGGCGGCTGAAGGAAAAGTATTTCTCCGACGAGGATTACTGGAAGGAGCATGAATGCTCGGAGCTTTTGACAATCCGGTATACAGGTTCCCCGGTAAAGCTGCGGCTTGTAATGAATCCGGAGACTGCCGCGGCGCTCACCGGAAAGGGCGTCGAAAGACTTGGCGGAAAATCCTTCAGGGAGGAGTTTGAGGCGAGCCTTAAGCAGGCCAGAAGCGGCATCACGGAAAAACAGCCCGAGCTTATTTTTCTTACCGGCGGCGTAAGCAGGCTCCCCGCGATCCGTCAGTGGTGCAGGGACGTCTTCCCGGATGCGGTCGTCGTAACGGGAAGCGAGCCGGAATTCTCCGTTGCAAGGGGTCTTTCGCTGTGCGCGCTCATCGATGATGAGCTTCGCGCATTCAGGAAGGAAGTGGAGGACCTCAGAGCCTCCAGCACGGTAGAGCAGATCGTCGCACCCCGCATTGGAGACCTGTACCAGGGCGCCGTGGACGTCCTTGTCGACCCGATCCTCAAAAACGCGGCGCTCCCCGTCATTGAGCGCTGGAGAAACGGAGATATCGACAAGCTCAGCGAGATCGACGGATATATGCAGAAGGAGATCGACGCCTATCTGCACAGTGCCGAGGCAAAGGAGCTTCTTACAAAGCCGATCGCTGCATGGCTCAGGCCCGTCGCCTATGCCCTTGAGGAATATACAATGCCGATATGCATACGGCACAATATTCCCTATTCGGCCCTGAACCTGACCTCCTACCTTGCTGCGAGCGATATTGACATCAGGGTGGACTCGAAGGATATCTTCGCCGTCGAAGAAATCACGTGGATGATCGACACCATTGTTTCCGTCATGATAGGGCTTCTGTGCGGAGGAAGCGGCATCGCCATGATCGCGCAGGGACTCCCGGGCGTGATCGCCGGCGCGGTTATTTCACTCCTTGTGCTCGCCCTCGGACAGGAAAAGATGCAGTCCGCGCTTATGAAGGTTTCCATCCCCCGCATCGCGCGCAGGGCGGTGCCCTCCGGTTACTACACCTCGAGGCTTGATAAAATCAGCCGTGAAGTGAGGGACAATCTTCTTTCGAACCTTAAGGAAGAAAAAAACGAAGAGATCACGGACAGGCTTGTGCGCGAAATTTCCGAGCAGATAGAGATCTGCCTGACGAAAATGGCGCAGATCGTTGAGGTTCCTCTCGGCTGAGTTCAATGGTTTCTTAATCCTTTTTTAATGCAAAACGGCATTTGCCCTTAATGCTGTGTGTGTATGATAGCCACTGTAAGAACAACAGAGCCGCACACAATGCAGAGAGGCTCATACAGATAGAAAAGGAGTGTACAGGTTATGGAAAATCAGGAAAAAATCGCAAAGATCATCGAGAAGACAGGCGTCAGCGAAGAGACGGCAAAAAGAGCCCTCGAAGAAAACGGATATGATATCCTTGACGCGGTGATCGCACTCGGGAATGAGGGAAAGACACAGAAGGTTCCGGAATATCACGCCGAGGATCCTTCGGGCGGACAGGACTTTTCCGCAGGCGCTTCCGGCTGGAACCGGAATGACGCGCAGGAGGAGCCAGAGGAGACGAAGGCTGAAGGAAACGATGCGGTCGACGGCACATTCCGCGAGATCACCGTGGACAGGGAGGCCTTTGAAAAGGAGAACAGCACCCGCACAGACAGAAGAAACGATTCCGCGCAGAGATTTGCCAATTCCGTCAAGCGTCTTCTGGTGACACTTTCCAAGGCAATGTTCTGCGTACAGCGCAAGGACGAAGAAATCCTGAGCGTACCCGTGATCGTCCTGGTGCTGGCACTCATCTTCGCGTTCTGGTTCGTCGTACCCGTCCTTGTGGTCGGCCTGTTCGCAGACTGCCGCTACCATGTGGAAGGCGCAAAGAAGGTCACGGTGGACTTCAACGAGATGATGGACATGGTTTCGAAGGAAGCCAGGAATATCAAGAACGACCTGAAGGACAGAAAGAAATAAGCAGACAGCGCTGCGCATAAGGCGCACAGGCGCGGAAAGAGTAAGGCAGTGAGCAGAATTCTGATCGTAGAGGATGAAGCGCAGATCGCGCGGTTTGTCGAGCTGGAGTTAAGGCACGAGGGATACGAAACGGATAAGGCTCAGGACGGCAGGAGCGGACTGGATATGGCTTTGGAGCAGGATTACGACCTGCTCCTTTTGGACGTAATGCTGCCGGGCCTGAACGGGATCGAGGTTTTGAGGCGGCTCCGCCTCAAAAAGAACACGCCCGTCATCCTGCTGACGGCAAGGGATGCCGTCATGGACAAGGTCTCAGGCCTCGATGCCGGCGCGAACGATTATGTCACCAAGCCCTTTGCGATAGAAGAGCTTCTTGCGAGAGTGCGCGCATGCCTCAGACAGAGCGCGGCGGGCGCGGGTGAAGCGGGCGGCGCATCCGGCGCGGCGGCGGGGAAAATCCTCTGCGCGAGGGCTGTCGTTGAGAACCTGGAGAAGTTTCTCGATACCGGCGCCGTTATCTCAAAGGAGAGCGCGGACAAAGAGGAGCCCTCGTGCGACGTATGCCTCGATGAGGACAGGCACGAGGTCACCGTGGGCGGCGTGCCCGTTGAGCTCACCGGCCATGAATTTGATCTTTTAAAGACACTCCTGACAAACCTTGAAATCGTCATGAGCAGGGAAAAGCTCATCAGTGCGGTCTGCGGCTATGACTATCTCGGCGAGACGAACGTGATCGACGTCTATGTCAGGTATCTTCGCGTTAAAATCGACGAGCGCTTTTCGGTCCGCCTGATCCGGACGGTCCGCGGTGTGGGCTACGTGATCAGACAGCACTGAAGGCGGAAAGGACGCTGTTTTGGGAAAAGAAAAAGAGGAAGCCGCAAAGACGCAGAGGAGCACCTACCGCTCAATCGCGCGCGGCGTCAATATGTCCGTCTGGATGGATAAGCTCTGGAGCTATCTGTTTATTGACGCCGTGATGGTCATTATGTTCGCGGCTGTATTCTTCCTGCTGTATATCGTGCCGCAGGTGCAGGGAACTGCCGGGCTCTCGCCCGAGGATGTTTATTTTACGGGCGAAAGCTTCCGCACCCTTGCGCTGAATATTCTCTGGGAGAGCGGCGCCGTCTCTGTTTACCCGGCTGCGGAATATCTTCAGATTGCGCTTCCCGTTACGGGGAGCGTTGCGGCGGCGGAGCTCGCATCCCTGATCGGCTCTCTTTTCCACACCGGGCGCTACCGCAGGCGCCTTCTGCCCCTCGAAAGAGTAACCAGGCGGGCAGAGGCGATCAGCTCCATTCCGCTCGACATGTCTCATTTTGAAAATCTCGAACAGGCGCTGAAAAACACCAATCCCGAAGACGGCGGGAGCATCCTGATCCGAACCGGCGACAGGGAACTCGAGGGAATCGAGTCGGCGCTGAACAGCCTCCTCCTGCGCATGCAGGAGAGCTACCGCCAGCAGACCCGGTTCGTCTCGGACGCCTCGCATGAGCTGCGCACGCCGATCGCGGTAATCCAGGGCTATGCGGATCTCCTTGCCCGCTGGGGAAAGGACGACCCCTCTGTCCTTGACGAGGGGATTACGGCAATCCGGAATGAGTCAGGCCACATGAAGGAGCTTGTGGAGCAGCTCCTTTTCCTCGCCCGCGGGGACAGCGGACGCAACACTCTGCATATCGAGAGCGTGGACCTCAACGAAGTGATGCGGGAGGTCTACGAGGAATCGGTCATGATCGACACGGACCATATCTATCATCTCAAACAAAAGCCCGGTGCCGTGATTGCGGCAGACAGGGCGATGATCAAACAGTCAATCCGGATTTTTCTCCAGAATGCCGCAAAATATTCCGACAAAAATACGGATATTTACCTTTCTGTGGTGTATGATGGTAAGAACGCAGGCTACCGGGTGCAGGACGAGGGACAGGGAATGTCCCCGGAGGATCTCGCGCATATCTTCGAGCGGTTTTACCGCTCCGACAAGGCGAGAAATTCCGGAAGCGGCGGCACAGGCCTCGGACTTTCCATTGCGAAATGGATTGCCGACGCGCACCGGGGCAGCATTGACGTAGTCTCCTCGCAGGGAATCGGCAGCAGGTTCACAGTGATGTTTCCGGCTGCCTGAGAGCAGTTATGACACCACAGGACGCAGAGCTTTTTAATAGATTTACAGAGGATACCATGTCTGCCAGGCGCAGCATGGTTTATTCGCGCTGCAGAAGGAAAGCCATTATTGTCAGGTACCGCGGGAATCCGCCGAAGCTTCCGGAGCAGGAGGCCTTCCTCGAATCACCCGAGGGAAAGCGCCTTGTGGAGGAGCTTGTCTGGTCCAATGAGGCCTACAGGGCTCTCCTGAATATGAAGGCGGCTAAAAAGGACCTCCTGAGGCAGTTTGAGAGGTACCATGACACGATTGCCGAGATGGCAGGAGAGGGCCTTGACCTCGATGCGGTAAAGGTCGGGAACCGCGCAAGAAAGCAGGCGGTCCGGAACATGGAGGCTTTCCTGGAGGAACTGGATCTTACGGAGCTTGTGCCGCAGATCGAAAGAAACCTGACCGCACAGATCTGCACTGCCGTCCGCACACTTCTTAAATCAAAGAGAATCACGCTTCAGAGTTTCCAGCAGTACCGGAGGAATACCGGTGTGAGGAACACGGAGCTTGAGCTGAAGAAAAAGGATATCCCCAGGCTCGTCCACTATCTGCAGTACCCGCGGGAGGCAGCTCTTTGCGGAATTCTCGGAAAAGAGCAGTCCCTGATCGATTATGCCAGGAGATGGGTCGTGAAGAAAAACGACATTCTCTCATCGCTCAGGGGCGACGAGGCGGAGGTCATGAATCATGTCCTGATCCTGAAGCTCGCCGGGAAATTCAGCGAGGAAAGGGTGCTGCGCGGCGTCTCTGAGAATCTCACCGAGGACGCGGTATTATCCCTTCTTGTCAAAAACCCGTACTACCACAGGATCGCCTCGGCATATCTGCGCGACAGGGAGGAAGGTCTCCTTCTGCAGGAGAACATCGTAAGCGTCGTGCCGAAGCGCTATGTTGACCTTTATCCCGCAACGCGCAGGATGATCCGGCGTTTTGTGCTGCACTGCGGCCCGACCAATTCCGGGAAGACCCATGATGCCATGGAGGCACTCATGAACGCGGGTGACGGCATTTATCTGGGGCCCCTCCGCCTGATGGCCTTTGAACAGTATGAGCGCTTCCTTTCGGAAGGGCTTTCCGCAAAGCTCATCACGGGAGAGGAGCAGGAGGGAGACCCGGATGCCCCCTTCCAGGCCTCGACCATCGAGATGATGAATCCGCAGAAGAGATACTCCTGCGCCGTGATCGACGAGGCTCAGATGATCGCCGATCCCGAGCGGGGCGGAGGCTGGAGCGCCGCGATCATGGGACTGCAGGCGGACGAGATCCATATCTGCATGGCTCCTCACGCCCTGCCGGTCGTCGAAAGTATTATCAACGCCTGCGGGGACGACATGGAGGTGCATTACCACGAGAGAATGACGCCCCTTTCGGTTGAGGACATGAATTTCACCTTCCCCGGGAGCGTCAGGGACGGGGACGCGCTGATCGTGTTTTCCCGCGCGAACGTGCATGCCGTCGCCTCCGAACTGCAGAAAAGGAATATTCCCTGCAGCATCATCTACGGGGCACTTCCGTACGATGTCCGACACGAGGAGGCGCGCAAATTCAGGGAAGGCGACACCATGGTGCTCGTATCTACGGACGCCGTCGGCATGGGCATGAACCTGCCGGTGCGCAGGATCGTTTTCCTCGAGACCACGAAATTTGACGGAAAACAAAAGCGTCCGCTTCTTCCGGAGGAGGTCCAGCAGATCGCGGGGCGCGCCGGAAGGTACGGCATCTTCGACACAGGCTATGTGACCTCGGAGATGGACAGAAAGATGATCCGCCGGGCTGTTGCCGCAAGGATCCCGGATATACGAAACGCCATCATCAGCATGCCGGAATCGCTCCTTGGCATCCCGGGCAGGGTATCTACCATCATGGAGCGGTGGAACGCCATTGAGCCGGAGGAGGGCTTTGTCAAGGCCGATATGACGGAGGCCCTGACGCTCTGCAGGGAAGCAGAAGAAGTAACGGACGACAGAATCCTTGTATTCCGTATGTCCATGATCCCGTTCGACATCGAGAGATCGGAGCTGAGAAATATCTGGCGGGACATGCTGGATGCGGAGGCGCAGGGAGAGGTCTACCGGCTCATACAGGCGGACATCCCCCTCGAGGGCGACCTGGACAGGCTGGAGCTCTCCTATCATATGTGCGATCTTCTGTATTCCTATATGCGGCAGATGAACCATGAGGATGAGATGGAGGAGGTCTCCGCCATGAAAAAGGAGCTTTCCACGAAGATTATTGCCGTCCTGAAGTCGACGCGCCTTGCGGGACGCGTCTGCAGGCTCTGCGGGAAGGAGCTTGCCTGGAACTATCCGTACGGAATGTGCGAGAACTGTTTCCGTAAGATGTACCGCTGAGAATGCGGCAGAAATTATCGCCGGGGGGGGGCAGAAAGAAATGACGATCAGAGATTTACAGACAGGGCAGAGCGCAAGGATAGAAGCTGTCGGCGGCGAGGGAGCGCTCAGGCAGCACTTCCTTGACATGGGAGTCATCCCCGGGGCTGTGGTCACCCTGATTAAATTCGCTCCCATGGGCGATCCCCTGGAGCTTCGGATTCACGGCTACGAGCTGACGCTCCGCCTGGACGATGCCCGGAAGATAACGGTGAGTCCCCTGGCCGGCGGCGAAGAGGAGAATGAGAGCGGGGAAACCGCGCCCTCAGCCGCAAAGCCTGATCCGGGAAAGAGGAAAGAGATCGCGCATCCCGGACTTGGCGAGACAGGAAAATTCCATCCGAAGGGAAGCGGGGACCCGCTTCCGGACGACACGCTTCTTACCTTTGCGCTGGTGGGAAACCAGAACAGCGGAAAGACGACGCTCTTTAACCAGCTGACCGGGGCGAACCAGCATGTCGGCAATTTCCCGGGCGTTACCGTGGACAGGAAGGACGGCGTGATCCGCGGGCAGGCGCACACCATGATCACGGACCTCCCCGGCATCTACTCCATGTCGCCGTATTCAAGCGAGGAGCTGGTCAGCCGTGATTTCGTCCTCAGGGACAAACCGAAGGCGATCATAAATATTGTCGACGCGACAAATATTGAGCGGAATCTGTACCTGACGATGCAGCTCCTTGAAATGAATGTCCCCATGGTCGTCGCGCTCAACATGATGGACGAGCTGCGGGGGAACGGGGGCTCCGTCGACATCAACCGCATGGAGAGCATGCTCGGAGTCCCGGTCGTCCCGATTTCCGCGGCAAAGAACGAGGGTATCGACGAGCTGGTAAGACATGCGATTCACGTCGCGCATTATCAGGAAAAACCTCTGAGACAGGATTTCTGTGATTCGAACGACCACGGCGGCGCGGTTCACCGCTGCCTTCACGCGGTCCAGCACCTGATCGAGGACCATGCCCTGAGGGCGGGCCTTCCCGTCCGCTTTGCCGCGAGCAAGATCATAGAAAATGACAGGCTGATCCTTGATCAGCTGGGGCTTGATTCAAACGAGCAGGAAATGCTCGAGCACATCGTGCTGCAGATGGAGACTGAGAGGAGCCTTGACAGGAGCGCCGCGATCGCCGACATGCGTTTTGCCTATATCAATAAGGTCTGCAGCGTCTGCGTGAAAAAGCCGCACGAGAGCAGGGAACACGTGCGCAGCAGAAAGCTGGATACGGTGCTGACGGGGAAATATTCCGCAATACCGGTCTTCATAGCAGTCATGGGCACGGTCTTTTTCCTCACCTTCAATGTCATCGGCGCCTTCCTGCAGGAGATCCTGGATAGCCTTGTGCAGGCACTGAGCGGCTGTGTCGAGACACTTCTTATAAACGCGGGCGTCAACGAAGCGATTCACAGCCTCATCATCGGAGGGATTTTCGAGGGCGTCGGGAGCGTTCTGAGCTTCCTTCCGATTATCGTGACGATGTTCTTTTTCCTCTCTCTTCTCGAGGACAGCGGATACATCGCGCGTGTCGCCTTCTTTATGGACAAGCTGCTGAGAAAGATCGGTCTTTCGGGCAGGAGTATCGTGCCGCTTCTGATCGGCTTTGGCTGCACGGTTCCCGCTGTCATGTCGACAAGGACGCTTCCCAGTGACAGGGACAGGAGGATGACAATCCTGCTGACCCCGTTTATGAGCTGCACGGCAAAGCTTCCCATTTACTCCTTCTTTGTCTCGGTCTTCTTCCCGAAGAGGGGCTGGCTTATTATCACCGCGCTTTATTTTCTCGGCATCGTGTTCGGGATTCTCGCGGCGCTTCTGTATAAGAAGACGCTGTTTACCGGCGAGGCGGTGCCGTTTGTCATGGAGCTGCCCAATTACCGGATGCCCGGGGCAAGGAATGTGCTGCAGCTTCTCTGGGAGAAGGCAAAAGACTTCCTTCACAGGGCATTTTCCGTCATCCTGATTGCCACGGTTGTCGTCTGGTTCTTAAAGAGCTTTGATTTTCACTTCAATCTTGTCGCGGACGAGTACGGGAGCATCCTGGCAGTTATTGCCGGTTTGCTTGTTCCTGTTTTCAGGCCGGTGGGACTGGGCGACTGGAGAATCTGCTCCTCGCTCATCTCGGGCTTCCTTGCCAAGGAGAGCGTCGTCTCCGTCCTGCAGGTCCTCTATGCCGGCGGCGGGAGCCTCCGCGCGGCAATGACGCCGCTGCAGGCGGGATGCCTTCTTGTCTTTTCACTGCTTTATACACCGTGCGTCGCTGCCGTCGCGGCAGTAAGGCGCGAGCTCGGGGCAAGATGGGCTGCCGCCATCGTATTCTGGCAGTGCCTTGTTGCCTGGCTGGCTGCACTCATACTGCGCCTGCTCGGATTCCTCTTCTGAGGAAAGCATATACACCTTTCACAAAAATCCCCCTCCAAAAATGTGCAAGATTACAATTGACGTGTTCACGTGCACACTGCTAAACTTAATTGTGGTGTTCACGTGAACAGGGCAAAGCAGCCGCAGGCAGGTACAACAATGGCTACATCCGCTGAAATAGCTTTAAGGGCAGGTGTCTCACGGGGAACCGTGGACAGGGTCCTTCATAATCGCGGAAAGGTTTCTCCGGAAAAGGAAGCTCTTGTCAGACAGATTGCGAGTGAACTGGGATATGTTCCAAATCTGGCGGGCAGGGGCCTTGCGGTGCGCAAGAAAAGCCTCCGGATCGGCATGCTGTACCCGAAGGACGACAGAATGACGCCGTTTTTCAAAAAGGTGATCGACGGTGCGGAACAGTACGCGGAATCTCTTTCAGCCTACAATGCCGCGGCGGTTTTCCTTCCCAGAAACGGGGCTGTTCCCGCAAGGGAAGAGGAAATCCGCTCCATGATAGAGGGCGCGGGGCTCGACGCGATTGCCTTTGACGGCGAGACGGCCATGAACTGCGGGCGGCTTCTCAAAGAGCTGAAGGAAAAGGGAGTCCCCTTTGTCCTGTACAACAGCGACCTTCAGATCGACGGCCAGCTGGCCTACATCGGCTGTGACTATGAAAAAGCGGGCAGGATCGCCTGCGGACTCGCGGCCATGGGAAGGAAGGAGAAGATCTGCGTCGGCATCGCATCACACGATTTCGGAAATGTCGTGAGCTCGAGCGCCAGGATACGAGGCTTCGAGGATGAGATGAGACGATTCCCCGACATGTCCGTTTCCTTCCGGCAGTTCATGAGCGCGGACCTGGATCAGGACGAGTTCTTTGAGCACGTCAGGAGCAGGGTGCAGGAGCACCCGGAGGTCAATGTCATGTATGTCGTCAACCCAGGCGACTACAGCATCTGCGGACTGATGCATGATATCCGCAAAGACATCGCCATCATCACCAACGACCTGATCGACGAACACCAGAGGCAGATGATCCAGAGCGGAGAAATTGCCGCGACGATCTGCCAGCAGCCCGAGGTCCAGGGCGCGAAATCACTGGAAATCCTGTTCCGCTATCTGGCTTTCGGCGAAGAGCCGCAGTCGGACTGGTACAGGACAAGGCTGAGTATCATCATCGCCCAGAATGCGGACGAGGAGATATAAATGCAATGCAACGCGAAGGAGGAAAATATGCTGTATATCGGAATTGATCTGGGAACCTCGGCAGTCAAGCTTCTTTTGATGGACGAGAGCGGAAAGATCCACAACATCGTATCCAAAGAGTATCCGCTGTGTTTTCCGCAGCCGGGCTGGTCGGAGCAGAATCCCTACGACTGGTATGACAAGACCATCGAGGGCGTAAAGGAACTGACAGAGGGCGCCGACAAATCACAGATCCGCGGCATCAGCTTCGGCGGACAGATGCACGGACTGGTCATTCTTGATGAGAACGACGAGGTAATCCGGCCGGCGATCCTGTGGAATGACGGCCGCACGACCAAAGAGGTGGAATATCTCAACGGCGTCATCGGCAAGGAGACGCTCTCGGCATACACCGCCAACATCGCCTTCGCGGGCTTTACCGCTCCGAAGATCCTCTGGGTGAAGGCAAACGAGCCGGAGAACTTTAAGAGAATCTGCAAGATCATGCTTCCCAAGGATTATCTGGCCTACAGACTTTCCGGAACCTTCTGCACGGATCTCTCCGATGCTTCCGGCATGCTCCTTCTGGATGTAAAGAACCGCTGCTGGTCTAAGGAAATGTGCGAGATCTGCGGCATCACGCAGGACCAGCTTCCGAAGCTTTTCGAGAGCTATGAGAAGGTCGGCGTCGTAAAGCCTGAAATCGCAGAGGAGCTCGGCCTTCCCGGGGATGTCATCGTAGCCGCAGGCGCAGGCGACAACGCTGCCGCCGCAGTCGGAACGGGCACGGTAGGAAACGGGCGCTGCAATATTTCGCTCGGCACCAGCGGAACTATTTTCATCTCCTCCGACACCTTCGGCGTCGACAGGAACAACGCGCTTCATTCCTTCGACCACGCAGACGGACGGTACCACCTGATGGGCTGCATGCTCAGCGCGGCCAGCTGCAACAAGTGGTGGATGGAGGACATCCTGAACACGAAGGACTTCGGCGCGGAGCAGAGCGGCATCGAGAAGCTCGGCGAGAACCATGTTTTCTTCCTTCCTTACCTTATGGGCGA
>JAEEGL010632764.1_pt1 | contig 24184 bp, 20 predicted proteins | sample 9134231 | NCBI WGS metagenome assembly JAEEGL01 (sample SAMN16246548, study PRJNA631951) | gut metagenome | biome: gut microbiome; feature: rumen; material: fiber-attached | host: Bos | place: Iran: Karaj | collected 2018-10
GCCTACTACCCCACCATCTACATGGTCTGCCCCAATCGCATGGCCTTTGAAATGGACCGCAACGGTTCCAACCAGGCTCAGCAGTGGCATGGTTTGATTGCCACCACCTGTCCCGCCACCACCAACACGAACGATGCCGTACTGGGCGTTGATAGAATCTCACAACCCACCTATTACTGTGAATACAGCTTCCAACCCCAGATCAAGCTGCAGAATGTGGGCACCGCTCCCCTGACCTCCGCCACCCTGCGTCTGACCCACGGCAGCGATGTCGAGACCGTTGACTGGACAGGCAACCTTGCCCAATACGAAACCGCCACCGTGACCCTCCCCGCTGTTACCGGTACAGAGAACGGCAACCAGACTTTCACCGTTGAAATCGTGAGCGTGAACGGCCAGACGGATGAAGGCAACACCCTCAACACCCACTCCGAAACCTTCATGGCCCAAGTGACGGCACAAGCCGAAACCGCTACCCAAGAGTTCTCCGGCTCCACCGTATCGTCCCCTTGGTCCTTGGACGACCAGACCGACGACTATTGCTATATTTATGAGGGAGCACTGGTTTTCAACGCCTACTCCATTTCCAACGGTGGCAGAGCAGATCTCTATTCCCCGCTTTTGAACTTCTCCAACCATACCACACCCAGCGTCTCTTTCGACCTGTGCTACAAGAGATACAACAACAACTCCAATGACAAACTTCAAATCATGGTTTCCACTGATTGCGGAAGCACATGGACCACGGTCTTTGACAAGGCCGGCGCCAATTTGGCTACCGGAGCCAACACGACTTCCAACTATATTGCAGATGCGTACGAAACCCAATCTATTGATCTTTCACAATTTGCCGGTCAAGAGAAGGTCATCGTCAAATTCGCCTTCACCTCAAACTATGGCAACAACATCTGGATTGACAACATCAACATCTCCAACCAACCGGCCGGTATTGAAGAGAACGAGGACAACAGCATCGCCATCTTCCCGAACCCCGCGAAGGACGTGTTGAACATCACCTCTGAAAAGGCTATCAACCAGATCGATGTCTATGACGTGAACGGCAAGCTGGTGAAATCCTACACCAACGTTAACAACACCATCAACGTCAAAGACCTTGCCACTGGCGTCTATATGCTGAACATCACCACCGAAGACGGTCAGGTCAGCAAGAAAATCGTCAAAGAATAACCTTTTTATTCCCCTATAAAAAAACGGATGGCCTCTTGCAGCGCCGTCCGTTTTTTTTATTTTTTTATGTACCTTTGCACCCCTAAAACCAATGATATGTTACAAATCCAACTTATCCGTGAAAATCCTTCTGAAGTCATTGAAAGACTGAAGGTTAAAAACTTCGACGCAACCGAATTAATCCATAAGATCCAGGATGTCGATGCGCAACTTCGTCAGTCAAAGCGCAACCTCGACAACAACCTGATGGAGCAGGGCAAGATTGCCAAGTCCATCGGACAGCTTTTCAAGGAGGGCAAACGCGAGGAAGCCGAGCAGATGAAGGCCCGCACCGCCGAACTGAAAGCCGAAGAGAAGAACCTCCAGACCGAACTTTCGGAAAAGGAGCAGGAGATCAACCGGATGATGGTGCTGCTGCCGAACATGCCGCACGCCTCCGTGCCGCTCGGCAAGGGCGCCGAAGACAACGAGGTGGTGTATCAGGAAGGAGACGCCTCCGACATGCCGGAAACCGCACTCCCCCACTGGGAACTGGTGAAGAAGTACGACATCATCGACTTCGACCTCGGCAGCAAGATCACCGGCGCCGGCTTCCCCGTTTACAAAGGCAAAGGGGCCAAGATGCAGCGCGCCCTCGTCAACTTCTTCCTCAACACCGCCTCCGAACACGGCTATACCGAGGTGCAGCCGCCCTACGTGGTGAACGAGGCCTCCGCCTACGCCACCGGCCAGCTGCCCGACAAAGAAGGACAGATGTACCACGCCGATCTCGACAACCTCTACCTGATCCCCACCGCCGAGGTGCCCGTCACCAACATCTACCGTGACACCATCCTCAAAGCCAGCGACTTCCCCATCAAGAACTGCGCCTACTCCGCCTGCTTCCGCCGTGAAGCCGGCTCGTACGGCAAGGACGTGCGCGGCCTCAACCGCCTCCACCAGTTCGACAAGGTGGAAATCGTGCAGATCGAGCATCCCGACCGCTCCTACCAGACCCTGGAGGAGATGAAACAGTACGGAATGTCGCTGCTCCAGAAGCTGGGACTTCCCTTCCGTGTGCTGCGGCTGTGCGGCGGCGACATCAGCTTCACCTCCGCCCTCACCTACGACCTCGAGGTCTATTCCCGCGCCCAACGCCGCTGGTTAGAGGTCAGCTCCATCTCCAACTTCGAGAGCTACCAGGCCAACCGCCTGCACCTGCGCTTCAAGGACGAGAACGGCAAAACCCGCCTCGCCCACACCCTCAACGGAAGCGCCCTCGCCCTCCCGCGCGTGATGGCCGCCCTCCTCGAAAACAACCAGACCCCCGACGGCATCATCGTGCCCGAAGTACTCCGTCCCTACACCGGTTTCGACACCATCTGCTAATGAAGAAGTTTTTTGCGACCATCCTCTTGCTGATAGCCACCGTGTTCGCTGTCGCCCAACGCTCGCAGGAAGAGCAGTTGGGCATCCAGTATTTCCAAAACGGCGAGTACGAGAAGGCCGTCCAGATGTTCGCCAAAGTCTATAACGCCAACCCCAACTCCTACATATATTACTATTACTACCAGACATTGCTACAGACCGGCAATTTCAAGGAGGCGGAACGGGTGGTGAAAAAACAGCAGAAAGCCTCGCCCAAAACCCAGCGCTACAAAATCGACCTCGGTTATGTCTATGAAAGCGCCGGCGACCAGCAGGCTGCAGACAAGGTCTATGCCGATGCCATCAAGGAGCTACCTGCACAGGCGAACACGGTCCGCGAGCTGTACAACGCTTTCCTGGTGCGCAAACAGATGCAGTACGCCGTCGCCACTTTGGAAAAGGGCCGCAAGTTGCTAAACGACAACACCTTGTTCGTCAATGAATTGACCAATGCCTATATTCAGCTCAACCGCAACGATTTGGTGGTGGAAGAAGCACTGAACATCGTGCAAGACGGGGTGCAGGACAGGATTTCCGAAACACAGAAAATCCTCCAAAACCTTTTGGCCAGCGACGAGGACAACAAGAAATACCTATTGGTGAAAAGTGTTCTTCTCAGGCGCATGCAGGAAGCCCCCGACAATCTGGCCTATGTGGTTGTGATGCAGTGGGTCTATCAGCACAATAAAGACTACGCCAACGCCCTTGTGCTCGCCAAATCATTGGACCGCAAGCAGAAAGAGGACGGACAGCGGGTCTTTGCCCTTGCAAAAGAGGCCGGCAACAACAAAGATTTCGAAACGTCCATCAACGCCCTCAGCTATTTGATAGAAAGAGGTGAATCCTGCGACTACTATACAAAAGCGCAGTTTCTGCTGATGGATGTGAAGTACGAACAGTTGGCTTCCACCTCCCCCATCGACAAGGAGGCGGCCAAGTCGCTGGAAGCGAAATTCGACCGGCTGCTGAAAGAGTACGGCTACCACGAAGGCACCTCCGAATGGGTGCGCAAGTACGCCCACCTGTTAGCCTTCTACACCGACCAGCCTGAAAAGGCCAAAAGTGTGCTGAACGAAGCCATCGCCAATGCCAACCGCGACCCGCAGGAGGTGGGACAGTACAAGATCGACCTCGCCGACATCGAGCTCTATATGGGAGACGTGTGGGAAGCCACCCTCCACTATTCCCAAGTGGAAAAGGACCTGCCCAACGACATCATCGGGCAGACCGCCAAGTTCAACAACGCCAAGCTCTCGTTCTACATCGGTGAATTCGAGTGGGCCAAAAGCCAGTTGGACGTGCTGCGTGCCGCCACCTCCAAACTCATCGCCAACGATGCGATGTACTTCTCCCTGCTGATTTCCGACAATGAGGCGGAAGAGGAGGACGAAGGCGGTGAAGAAGAAGGTGAAGAAGACGAATACGGCGGCCTGTTCAGCAGCAGCACCACCGACAATCTGCCGCTGCGCTACTATGCCAAAGCCGATTTTCTCATCTTCCAAAACAAGGATGACGAAGCCGTGAAAATGCTGGATTCCGTACTCATTGCCGACCCCTACGGGAAACTCTCCGACGATGTCTATTTCCAGAAAGCAAAAATCGCCATCAAGCAGAAGGACTATCTTGGTGCGGAGAACCTCCTTCAGGAAATCATAAAGAACTATTCCACAGACCTTTTGGGCGATGATGCCACCTACCTGATGGCACAACTGTATGATTTCTACCTGAAAGACAGCAATAAGGCGATGGAGTACTATCAGAAGGTTCTAAGGGACTACTCCGACAGCCTTTTCACCACCGATGCACGCAAGCGCTACCGCGAGCTGCGCGGCGATTACACCAACTAACCGCTTATGGATCAACGGACGGAAGAACTGGGACACGGGAACATTGCAAAACTTCTGTTCACATACGCCCTGCCCGCCATCATCGCCACCACGGCCAGTTCTTTGTACAACGTCATCGACCGCATCTTCATCGGACAGGGTGTGGGAGCCATTGCCTTGGCCGGTCTGGGACTGACACTGCCCATCATGAACCTTGCCACGGCGTTGGGCACCCTGGTGGGAGCCGGTTCCGCCGCGCTCGTGTCCATCCGCATCGGGGAAGGACGACGGAAAGATGCCACGCAGATACTTTGCAACGCATTGATTCTCAATATTATCATAAGTCTCACCTTCTCTGTCATCGCCCTCACTTTCTTAGACCCGATACTTGTGGTGTTCGGCGCAGATGCGGAAACCCTTCCCTACGCCAAATCGTTTCTGCAGATCATCCTTTTGGGCAATGTATTCACCCACATCCTGTTCGGGCTGAACAGCATCATGCGGGCGTCGGGCTACCCGGTGAAGGCGATGCTGTCGGTGCTCATCACCGTGGTGAGCAACATCATCCTCGCGCCCATCTTCATTTTTGTGCTGAAATGGGGCATCCAAGGGGCCGCCACCGCGACCGTCATCTCGCAGTTCATTGGAATGAGCTGGGTACTGACGCATTTTCTTTCGGAAAAATCCTACATCCATTTTGAAAAAACAGAGATGCGCCTCGAATGGAGCCTGATTGGCGACGTGTTTGCCATCGGCCTTTCACCGTTCTTCATCCACATCTGCGCCAGCTTGGTGACAGTCATCATGAACTGGCGGCTGAAGGAGTATGGCGGCAACTTGGCCATTGCGGCTTTCGGTATCATCGGGAGCATCCAGGCGCTGGTCATCACGTTCATTCTCGGACTCACGCACGGAATGCAACCGATCGTGGGGTTCAACTACGGGGCCAAACAGTACGACCGGGCGGTGAAGACATTCCGGCTCACAGTGTGGTGTGCCACGGCGGCCTGTGCGGTGGGATTCCTGGCGGTGATGTCGGTTCCGGAGCTGATCACGCGGGCGTTCACCAACGATCCGACGGTGATAGCGCTGACGGTGCCGGCTATGCGCCTCTGCTGTGCCATGATGCTCATCACGGGCTTCCAGGTGGTGGCAAGCAACTTCTTCCAGTCGATAGACAAGGCGAAAATCTCGATATTCCTCTCGTTGTCGCGGCAGATCATCTTCCTGCTCCCGTTCATTGCGGTGTTGCCGCTGGTGTTCGGTCTGGAGGGGGCGTGGTGCGCGATGCCGGCCGCCGACCTGCTGGCTTCGGTCGTGACGGCGGTCATCCTGCTTCGTTTTTTCAAAAAAATGGGATGGCGGTAATTTACACGTCACCGCAGATGACAGATTGTTCCTACTCCACGACGTCCATCCACTCGTAGCGGTTTCCGCAATGGTCGAGGAATTTCAAGAGGTCGGTGCGCTTGAGCATCAAAGAGGCCGTGTTGATGCACGGGTGAAAACTCAACCGTTCTGCACTCTGCAAGGTGCTGTCCAAGAAGACAATAACGTGGTGTTCCGTGTCGTTGATCAGGCCAAACGGCGTAACCGAGCCAGGCTTCACACCCAAATATTTTTCCAAACGATGTTCCGAGGCAAAACTCAGTTTTCCCTGATGGAGCCGTTTCTCAATGTCATGGATGTCCATCCGGCTGTCACAGTTGAGGATCACCAGATAGTGCTGGTTTCCCTTGTGGTTTCGGAAAAAAAGATTCTTGCAGTGCTGGGCGTCATGACCTGCCCAGTATTGCTTGGCAATCTCGATGGTCGGGGCCTCAGGATGCTCCAAATACTCGAAATCAATGTCCAACTGCTTCAGCAGTTCGTACAGGCGCGGATCTCCGTTCATAGCTAATTCCTTTTCCGGCCAACCAGGTCAAACACGAAAGAGAGGATGTTGAAGGCGCGTGGGATGTGGCTCACCACCGAGGTGACGGTGCGGGCCACTTTCGGTACGAAGCTCCAGAAACTATAGACTTCGTCCCAGTCGGCTTCTACAGCATTTCCCTGTGCTTTGACCAACCGTTTCAGTTTTGCCTTTTCCGAGGCAATATCCTGCAAATTCGACAGTTGTGAATACTTGTACTGGCGTTTATTCTTCATCGTCCACCTCCGTTTCTCCCGATTCGCTGAACAAAATGGAACTCATTTTCTTGATGATCGGGTTGATAATCAATTTTTTACGCAAAAGAACAAAAAGAATGAACAGCAGCAGGAAAAAAGCCGCGATGATCAGGAATCCATAGGTCAGGCTGCCTGTCAGCGTCTTCATCCATAGCACAAACATCATGGAGAAATAGACGAAAGCCGCCATCAGCAGGATGGTGCCTGCGATGATGACGATCAGCAGGGAAAGTATCTGCGACGTCTTCTCCACAATGTTCAGTTTCAACAGCTGAAGCTGAAGGTCGGCATAGTCCTTCACATTGTTTACCAACGACTTGTAAACGTCGTCTTTTTCTTGGTAGGTGTCGTTTTCCATCGAGGTGTCAGATTAGTTTTCGTCGGATTCTTCCAAAACGATATCCTCGTCGCGGCGGATGCCGAAATGCTTTTTCATCTTTTCGATGAATTCGTCCAGTTCCTCCTTAGAAAGGTTTATTCCCTTCTCTTTCAGTTTTTTGTTGATCTTCTCACGGGTGTTTTTCCCACTGTCGGGAGCCAGAAGGATGGCGACGATGACACCGATGGCCACGCCACCGAGCAAAGCTAAAATGTTGGATGCTTTCATAATTGTTATTTGTTTAAAATTTCAAACCAATAACAATCATACGGAAAAATTGTTCAAAAGTTGCAGATTAAATGAGCGCCCCGTGCAATATTTCCACTGGGTGAAGGGCAATGACGCCCGTCGTATCCTTGATCTGGTGGCGGCAGCTGGTGCCCGTGGCGGCAACCACATCACCCTCATGGCGGGCATTGATGGCCGGCACCAACGACACGTTGGCCACCTTGATGGAAAAGTCGTAATGCTCCTTCTCAAAGCCGAATGCACCCGCCATGCCACAGCAGCCGTCCTTCAATTCCGTAACAGAGTAGTTCTCCGGAATCTCCATCATCGCCGTGCTGCGCTGCGGGTTTGACAACGCCTTCTGGTAACAATGGGAGTGGAAAATGATGTGGCACGGCTCCGTCGTGAACTGTTCGCACCGGATGTTTCCCTTGGCAAATTCGTCGGCAATGAACTCGTCAATCAAGAAGCAGTTTCGGGAAAGTTCAATGGCTTTTTTCTTTAAGTTTCCTTGCAATAAATCTTTGTATTCATCTCTGAAAGAAAGTATTGCAGATGGCTCCAGTCCAAGCAACGGCACATCGTCGTTAATCAATTCCGAAAAGATTTTGACATTCTTTTCGGCGATTTTCCGAGCCTTCTTCAATCGTCCTTTCGACAGATAGGTGCGGCCGGAGATGGCGTGATCCACCACCCGCACCTCGTAATTGAGCCGCTGCAACAGTTCCAAGGCCTTCACGCCGATAGCCACATCCTGCGTGTCGGTGAACTCATCCACGAAGAAATAGACCGTTTTTATCGGGTTTTCAGGACATTTCAGGTTCTTTTTCGCCCATTTTCGTAACGAAAACGTGCCGACCTCGGGTAGTGACCGTTGGACGGAAAATCCCAATATCCTTTTTACAATGGAAGAAAAGAAACGATTGGTACAAAAGTAGTTGAACAGGTGCGGCACCATCATTCCCAACCGATTGAATGTCGGATAGTTAGCGATTATCCACGTACGGAACGGAACTGGGTGCTGTTTGTAATACTGGTACAAAAACTCCGCCCGGATCTTGGTCATGTCCACGTTGGAGGGACATTCCGACTTGCAGGCCTTGCAGGCCAAACAAAGGTCAAGTGCTTCGGCCAACTCCTTATGGTCGAACGGGTTGGGCTTGTCGGAATGGGTCAGAAACTCCCGCAGCAGGTTGGCGCGGGCGCGGGTGGCCTCCTTCTCGTCCCTCGTTACCTGGTAAGATGGACACATCGCCCCCTTGAAGAGCGCCGACCGCTTGCAATCCCCTGAACCATTACACTTTTCGATGGCACGGAGGATGCCGTCGGTGTCGGAAAAGTCAAACATCGTCGCCAACGCGTACTTGCCGTCACATCCCTCATTGTCGGAATAACGCAGGGAGGTGTTCATCGGCGGGGTGTCCACTATTTTCCCCTGATTCAGGATGCAGTCAGGATCAAATATCGACTTTATCTCTTTGAATAATTGATAGTTCCTCTCCCCTACCATCAGCGGCAAAAACTCGCCGCGCAAACGGCCGTCACCGTGCTCCCCGCTCAACGTGCCGCCATACTTCTTCACCAACAGGGCCGCCTCACGGGCAAAGGCACGGAACTTCTCCACCTCCTCCTTCTTTTTGAGATTGAAAAGCGGCTTGTTGTGCAACTCACCCGTCGAAATGTGGGCGTAGTAGGCGCACCGCAGGTCATATTTTTTCAAAAGTGCCTCAAATTCACGGAAATAGTCCACATACTTTTCGGGAGCGACAGCGATGTCCTCTACCACCGTCACAGGCTTGCTATCCCCTTTGGCGTTCGACATGATGCCGAGTCCCGCCTTCCGCAATCCCCACACTTTCTGCATGTCGCCACCGCGGATTTCCGTATAGGAATACCCCAAACTACTGTTCTTCAAATCATTGGTGATGGACTCCAACTTCTGTTGCAACTCCTCCTCGGTCTGTTCCGAAACCTCCACCACAATGATGGCTTTCGGTTCTCCCTGAATAAAGGAGCGGTTCCGCTGCTGTGTGATGTTCTGTTTTGCCAGTTCAAGTATCAGGTCATCAATCAGTTCCACCGCCGACGGCTGGTGCTTCAAAGCCACCAAATTGGCTTTCAACGCCTCTTCCATCGTGGAACATTCCACACTCAGCAGGGCCTTGCATGGAGGCGGGAGCGGCGAAAGGCGCAGTTTCAACTTGGTCGTCACGGCCAGCGTGCCTTCGGAGCCCACCAGCAACGTGCAGAAATTGAAGGGTTTTTCGGCATTTCCCGAAAAAGGCTGTTGGGCAATCAACTCGTCAACGGCATATCCCATACTGCGCCGTTTCAACGAAGCGTCCGGGAAGCCCCGCACGATTTCGTCCTGCACCTCCTTGTCATTCAGTAAATTATATACACTACGGTAAATCTCACCCTCCAAATTGGTATGTTCGCATTTTTTCTGAAACTCTTCATCGGAAAGACTCCCGAAGGTGCAACGGCTGCCGTCGCTCAGCACCACCTCCATCGAGAGGACATGCTGCCTTGTGCTGCCGTAAACCAGCGAATTGGCACCGCAGGAGTTGTTGCCGGCCATCCCACCCACGCAGCATCGGTTGGAGGTAGCCGTCTCGGGCGCAAAGAACAGTCCGTACGGCGCAAGGGTGAGGTTCAGCTCGTCGCGCACCACGCCGGGCTCCACGATGGTGTACCGCTCTTCCGCGTTGATTTCAAGAATACGGTTGAAATGGCGGGTGATGTCCATCACGATGCCCTTGCCCACCACCTGCCCCGCAAGGGAGGTGCCGGCAGCGCGCGGGATAACCGAAAGATGCTGCTGCCTGGCAAATGCCAGCAACTGGGCAATGTCATCCACAGTTTTAGGAAACGCCACTGCCACTGGCATTTCGCGATAGACTGAAGCATCGGTGGCATAGCGGATGCGCGACGGAAGGTCGGTGGCAACTTCGCCGGAAATCGAAGGAAACTGCATTTTACGAACGATTAGGTCTTTCTCGTCTGTTTCTTGGCAGCCGGAAAGAGTACATTATTGAGAATCAGACGGTAACCGGGTGAGTTGGGGAACAGGTTGAGATCGGTGGGCGGATCGCCGACGAAGTGGCGGTAGTCTTCGGGGTCGTGGCCGGAGTAGAAGGTCCACGTGCCTTTTCCGTACTCCCCGTGGATGTAGCGTGCCTCGTTGAATGCCGCCGACTCGCCCATGATCAGCACATATGGCTTGATTTTGGTCTTGTCGAACGCAGTTGTCTGCCCCATGAAGCCGGGCACAACGTTGGTATGGTTCTGGCACAGCATCGTCGGCACGGGGTCCCACTTGGCGGAGAACTCGAACAGGGTGAAAAAGTCGTTTTTCTCGCGGCCTGCGGTGGGCTTCACATCAATGTCGGCGATTTCGTACTGGTAGGGGTTGGTGACAATCCGGAAGTTAGTGAAAGCGAAGGTTTTACTATAGTCCAACTTCTGCTGTGCCTGCGGGTCCATCGGGTCGCCGTCGAACATCACGTCGCATATATCAACCCCTTCGGCGGCCAATGCCACATCGAAGCTGTCGGGCCCGGAACACATGGCGAACAGGTAGCCGCCGCCCGCCACGAAGTCGCGGATGGCCTTGGCCACAGCAAGTTTCATCTGCGACACCTTGGTATAGCCCATCTGTGCGGCAGTCGCCTCCTGCTCTGCCACATCGGCTTTGTACCAGGCAGCGTTTCGGTAGGAGCCCCAAAACTTGCCATACTGGCCCGTAAAGTCCTCGTGGTGAAGGTGGAGCCAGTCGTACTTCGGCAGCTCGCCGTTCAACACCTCCACGTCGTACACCACATCGTACGGAATCTCGGCGTAAGTCAGCACCAACGTAACGGCATCGTCCCACGGCAGCTTGTTCTTCGGAGAATAGACGGCGATCTTCGGCAGTTTCGTCAACTTGATTTCGTCCATATTGTTCTCCATCGAAGCTATCTCGTTGATAATCTGCGTGCCTTGAAGGTCGGAAATCACCTCGTAAGAAACACCACGGATCAAACACTCGTCCTCCACCGCAGCCGCATACGGGCACATGAAACTGCCGCCCCGGTAATTGAGCAGCCAGCTCACGTCAATTCCCTTGCCCACCGTAAAATAGGCAATCCCGTAGGCCTTCAAATGGTTCTTCTGTGCCATGTCCATCGGAATCAGCAACTGTGTGGCCGAAACGGACAAGGCGGAAACGAGGAGCAAAATAAAAAACAGAATCTTTACAATATGTTGTCTCACAATCATTTTTATTTTCAAAAACAAGACTGCAAAAATACAAAAAAAGATTTAGTACTTCTTTGGGAGTATTGAGGCACTATCGCATTTTGTTACAGGAATCCATTCCCCTTCACCCTTCCACTATACACAATTAGCAATTGGCAATTATGAATCCCTAACTGCCAATTGCTAATCAATACTTACTGGGCTCTGTCCCCTCTCCTACTCCTTCGTCTTGCTGTCGCAGTAGTAGCAGCGAATCGGGCCGTTGACGGTCTGGCGGAAAAGATGCGGCACCTTTTCGGCGTTGCTGATACACTTGTTGTTGGCGCAGAACAGAGTGCTGTCCTCAATCGTTTCGTAATGGATCGGGGTGTCGTGTGCCGGATCGTTTTTCCATTCCAGAAGTTTGCAAATCAAAGCCATACGGACGAACTTGCCGTTTTCTACCTGACGGAAGTAGGCGGCACGCGGGTCGGAGTCAACCTCCGGCAGAATTTCGTTCACACGCGGCAGCGGATGCAGAACGGCCATGTCACGCTTGGCCAGTTTCATCTTCTCGCGGTCAAGCACGAAGCTGTCCTTCACGCGGTCGAACTCGTCTTCATCCAAGAAACGTTCCTTCTGGACGCGGGTCATGTAGAGGACGTCGAGCTGCGACATTACCTCTTCCATCGTGCTAACCTCTTTGTATTCAATACCTCTGCGCTCGCAGACATCGTGGCGGATGTAACCGGGAACACGCAGTTCGTTGGGGGCGATGAGGACGACTTTGATGTTGGAACGAGCCGAAAGCGACTTGATGAGGGAGTGGACGGTACGACCGAACTTCAGGTCACCGCAGAAACCGATGGTGAAGTTGTCGAGGCGGCCCAGCTCACGGGTGATGGTGAGCAGGTCGGTCAGGGTCTGCGTCGGATGGCTGTGGCTACCGTCACCGGCATTGATGATCGGCACACCGGCTACTTTGGAAGCAGCCAGCGGCGCACCTTCGATGAAGTGGCGCATGGCAATGAGGTCGGCAAAGCAGCTCACGGTCTTGGCGGTGTCCTGCACGGATTCGCCCTTGGCGGTGGAGGAACTGCCGGCTTCGGAGAAGCCCAGCACGTTGCCGCCCAATTCCATCATGGCAGCGGTGAAGCTGAGGCGCGTACGGGTGCTCGGTTCGTAGAACAGCGTGGCCAGTTTCTTGCCCTTGCAGTGCTCTGCATACTTTTTCGGGTTGGCAATGATATCAAGCGCTAACTCGATAATTTCATCGGTTTCGGCAACCGAAATGTCCATTGGGTCAATTAAATGTTTCATGATGATTGATTTTTATTGATTTATTTGAATAATTGTCATTATTTTAAAGTTAAAAGTCTATAGTCTAAAGTTTAGAGTTAAGAAACTAAGAAGTGAAGGAGTTAAGGTTTTCATCGTACTCTAACTAATTTCAATATGTTTGGATATTGAGGTTCAATTTGAAATTGAGCGAAAAGATACTGTAACCGCATTGTGTCATTGTCCATAGTTACTTTAAAAATCGGTCCGATGCCTTCCTGATATGGAATCTCCGCGAAGTTTGGAAGAGGCGTGACATTCCATCGGTAGAATTTTCCGTCTTCAATTTTGTAATTGCCTTGTTCATTATTGTAAAACTGGCAAAGATGCTGTATACACGTATCTTCAAGGCAAAACAAATAGTTGCTTTCCACCCTATAGCTATGCTCTCTGAATGTGATTCTCAGGAAATCCCCTTCTTGAGGCTGTACGGACATAGAGTTTTCTTCCTGCCACTCCCATGTGCCACAGATTCCAGAAGGTTGTACTGAAATTTCAGGAGTATCCCCAACTTCTTCTTTTGTACAGGAGAACAGACAAACACAGAAAAGAATTAAAAAGAAAGAATTTTTCAACGTTCTCATGGCTTATCTGTTTAATTTGACAAATGTGTAATACGTCTCTTCCGGCAAATCCAAGTTGGGGCAATTTTCGCGAGTATATATACAATACAGATTCATTGTATCCCCACTTAATGAAATATCAAATGTCGGAGGTATATTTGAATAATAGGGCATTTCACTCCAGAAACCATCATAGTCAACAATGTGCCATAAATAAAATTTCCCACTATGAATCAAATAGTTGGCTTTTCTCCACCCTTGAAAATATCCGCCAGACGGCCATTGGGGGTGCAAAAAATGTTGTTCATTATAATATTGTCCGCCACATTCAGTGGAATAGTAATGCTCAAAAAAAGTGATATGTAGATAACAGGACGTATCTGTCGGGACAGGATAAATACACTCCCACGTCCCCTGTATGTCAACATCAGATGTGGTGATGGGTGTTTCATGCGTTTGTGGCTGCTCTTGTGCAGGTTCTTCCTGTTTTTCGCAAGCAGAAAAGATCCCTCCCGCCACCATCAGCAGCGTCAGAATGAAAACAGTCGCGTACCTCCGGCACGTTCTAACGGACAGAGTATGCTCCCCCACCCCACACTGCGCTCCACTCCGTTCCGCTTGTGCGGGGTTACTGAGATTGCATGCCTCTGGCACGACCTTATCCGAATGGTAATCCCTTAATCGCATAATCAAATCCTCGTTTCCTTCAAATCTTAACTTCTTAGTTTTCAGTTTTCAATTTTCACTCTTCTACTACCCCGCCCTACGGGCACCCCTTCTACATAGAAGGGGAATTTTTTCCCTTCATCCTTTCATCTATTCATCCCTTCATCCAAATTTTCAATTTTCAATTTTCAATTTATAAGTTGTTCCTAAAGTCAAGGACGGTTTGCTTCTGTTCGGGTGTGATGTACTTTTCGGTGATGGCGACTTCCACAAGCGCGTCGAGGTTGGAAAGGGAGTGGTATTCAGTCTTGGCGTTGGCGAAATTCTGGATGCCCGACTTCAGTCCGTAGGTGAAGATGCTGACCACGCCCAGCACTTCGGCACCGGCCGCGCGGAGGGCGTCCACCACTTCAATACAGCTGCCGCCGGTGGAAATGAGGTCTTCGACCACCACCACGCGGGTGCCGGGTTCCATCTTCCCTTCAATGCGGTTGGTGCGGCCGTGCGACTTGGCGGAGGAACGGACATAACCCATCGGCATATCCAGGATTTCCGATACGAGGGCGGCGTGGGCGATACCGGCCGTGGCCGTGCCCATCAGCATTTCGCAGTTGGGATAGTACTCACGGATGAGTTCCGCAAGTCCCGCCTCCACCTTCCGCCGTGCCGACGGTGCCGACAACACCAAACGGTTGTCGCAGTAAATGGGGCTTTTAATGCCGCTGGCCCACGTAAACGGATCGTCCGGACGCAAAAACACCGCGCCGATTCTCAATAATTCAGATGCAATTTCCTGTGGTTTCATATTTTTAATAGTTTATAGTCAATAGGGTTTAGGGGTTAGTAGAGACGCAAAATTTTGCGTCTCTACTAAATGTCTTACATTGCAAATTCAGAAAGGCAGCGTTTGTACGCTTCCAGCGGGTTGGCGGCCTGCGTGATGGGGCGACCTACGACGATGTAGTCGGAGCCGAGCTCGCGGGCGCGGGCGGGTGTGGCAATCCGCGACTGGTCATCGGCGGAGGAGTCGGCGAAACGGACACCGGGCGTGACGGTGAGGAAGTCGCTGCCGCACGCTTTCTTCACGTCGGGAACTTCCAGCGGAGAGCATACCACCCCGTCAATGCCGGCAGAGACCGCGTTTTTCGCATACTGCGCCACCACCTGTTCCATTGGCTGCGGGATGAGCAGTTCGTTGTGCAGCGTTTCCTCGGAGGTGGAGGTGAGCTGCGTGACCGCAATCAGCAGCGGACGTTTCCCGTCGGTGCTGCCTTCGGTGAGGCCTTCCAGCGCAGCATGCATCATCTGCACGGTGCCCGCCGCGTGAACGTTGGTGATATCCACGCCCAAGCCGGCCAGCACACGCATCGCCTTCCGCACGGTGTTCGGGATGTCGTGGAGTTTGAGGTCCAGGAAAACCTTGTGACCGCGCTGCTTCAGCTCCTTCACAATGGCAGGACCTTCCGCATAAAAAATTTCCATCCCCACTTTGACGAAAGGATGGAAATCTTGAAAACCGTCCAAGAAAGCCAGGGTTTCTTTGGCGGTGCTGAAATCGAGGGCAATGATAACGTCTTTTGGCATAGCTATTCGATAATTCCGATTATTTCTGATAATTTATTGATATTCAATTCTTTCATGACAGATGGGAGATTCTCCACAATCTGTTTGCAGGCGAAGGGGTTGCGAAGGTTCTCGCTGCCTACTTGCACGGCGGTCGCACCGGCCATCATCATCTCCACCACGTCTTCGGCAGAGGCCACGCCGCCGCAGCCCACCACGGGAATACGGCAGGCCTTCGATACCTGATACACCATGCGCAACGCCACCGGGAAGACGGCAGGGCCGGAAAAACCGCCCATCTTCCGTGCCAGCACGGCTTTGCGACGGCGGATGTCGATGCGCATCCCCAGCAGGGTGTTGATGAGCGTGAGCCCGTCGGCGCCAGCATCCTCGCACGCACGCGCGATGCTGACGATGTCCCCGACGTTGGGACTTAGTTTCACGATCAGCGGGCGCGGGCACACCTCACGCACGGCCTTCACCACGGAGGCCGCGCCTTCGGGCGTGGTGCCGAACGCCATCCCGCCGTTGTGGACGTTGGGACAGGAGATGTTCAGCTCCACCAGCTCCACCGTCGGCGCGATGATTTCGCAGCAGGCGCGGTAATCCTCAAGGGAGAAGCCGCACACGTTGCCCATGATCGGCTGGTGGAAATGCTTGCGCAGGTTGGGGATTTCCACTTCCGCCACCTCCTTGGCCCCAGGGTTCTGCAAGCCCACGGAGTTGAGAAGTCCCGCAGTGCAGTCCGCGATGCGCGGGGTGGGATTGCCGAAACGAGGCTCAAAGGTAGTGCCTTTCGTGGAGATGGAGCCCAATATGTTAAGGTCGTAAATGTCAGCCATTTCCGCACCGAAACCGAAGGTTCCGCTTGCCGGAATGACCGGGTTTTGCAGCATCACGCCGCACAGATTGACCGACAGATCTACCATACTAGTTCCTCCTTTCTGAAAACAGGGCCGTCCTTGCAGACACGCTTCGGCCCCTTGGTGGTCATCAGGCTGCATCCCATACAGATGCCGAAGCCGCAGCCCATCCGTTCCTCCAAGCTCAGTTCGCCGTCGGTGGCAACAGCTGCCGTGACAGCCTTCAGCATCGGCGTCGGGCCGCAGGCATAATAATAGTCGTATTCGCAACCGTCCAGCAGTTCCGTCACTATGCCTTTGTGACCGAGGGTTCCGTCCATTGTGGCATAAAGCGCTTTATCGCAGATTTTTTCAAATTCTTTCTGATAGAAAACTTCCGATTCGGACGCGAAACCGGCGATAAGGGTGGTGCCGATGTTGCGTTTGCGGAGTTCCACTGCCAGCTGATAGAGCGGCGCGGTGCCGATGCCTCCGCCAATCAGCAGGGCTTTTTTGCAACCGTCGGGAACGCTGAAGCCGTTGCCCAGTTCCAACAGGCAGTTGACCACGGTGCCTTTCGGCAGTTCCGACATCTGCGCGGTGCCCTTCCCCACCACCTTGTAAACGAGGGTGCCTTTTCCGGGGACGGACTCACAGACAGAGATGGGGCGACGCAGATAGAGGCCTTCCACCGTCACCTCGACGAATGAGCCGGCGACCAGCTGCGGGATGTCGCCCGAAAGTTCCATCCGGAAGATTTTAGCGGCCACGCGCTCATTTTTCTCGACTACCAAGTTTCGTTCTATCATCTTTTCTGACAAAAAAAAAGTGACTTAGAAACAAGTCACTTAAACAATAAAAAAACGGAAATCCTTGCAGCAGAGTGCTGTTACAGGAATTTCCGGTATTCTTTCTCTATGGAGCATATTGGCGGCAAAAATACTACTTTTTTTGAATAAAATTCGCCTTGTTCATATCTTTTGAAAAGTGTTGAAAAATACCCCTTCCTCACACAGAAGAAGGGGCATCGTTTACTCTTTCGAGAACTGATCCTTGCCGACGCCGCACATCGGGCATTCGAAATCGGCGGGGAGTTCCTCCCACGGGGTTCCGGGTGCAATGCCCGCTTCGGGCACACCCACGGCGGGATCGTAAACCCAACCGCATAAATCACAAACGTACTTTTCCATAGTCATTGTTTTTTTAAGGTTTATAATCAGCCTAATGCAACCCTAACGGTGGCAAAAGTTATTCATTTATCACATGACCGGCCAATACTTTTGAAAGTCCTTTCACATCAACATCACGCTTAAATTCCTTCTTGATAGGTTCGCTCATTCCCCTGACCCATAATTTCATTTCGCAGTCATCATCCAATGTCCCCGCTGTTTCCACAGAAAAATGTACAATGGATTTATACGGAATCGAATGGTATTCTCTCTTGGTTCCAGAAACGCCCTGAACATCAAGCATAATCAAACGCTTTGATGTAAATACCCATTTGTCGCGGAATATACGAAAAGCCGTTTCCAATTCTTCACCAGGTAAAAGAATTGGCGCAAATTCTTCTCTAATTTCTTCCAGATTGACTTCAGTTGCATTTCCTAAAAGGCTATTAAAAAATCCCATATTCTATAATTTATAAAGTTTATTTTATATACTGTTGGCATCACTATTTAAGGCTGCAAAAATACATTTTTTTACAATTCTTCAACAATACTATATCAACTATGCAAACAGCCTATACCCTATACCCTATAACCTATAACCTATAATCTATATCCGATACCCTCCTTTCAGCGTCATCAGGCAGCGTCCTCTCACCTTCCAGCCGTCAAACGGTGTCGCTTTTCCTTTCGATTTAAAATTTTGGGAATCAATCGGATATTCATTTTCAACATCAAAGAGAGCGAGGTCCGCGGGTTCACCTTCGGCCAGTTTCCCGCTGATGCGGAAGGCACGGCGGGGTGCGTCGGTCATCAGTTCCACCATGCGTTCGAGGGAGATAATTCCTTTGCAGACCAGATGGGTATAGAGAACGGCGAAGGAGGTTTCCAATCCCACGATGCCGAACGGACTGTTGGCCAGTCCCCTACCCTTCTCTTCGTCGGTGTGCGGTGCGTGGTCGGTGGCGATGCAGTCAATGGTGCCGTCGCAGAGTCCCTCGATGAGGGCGGTGCGGTCGCCGGCACTTCGGAGCGGCGGGTTCATCTTGAAACGGCCCTCCTCCCGCAAATCGTCCTCGCACAGCGTAAGATAGTGCGGCGCGGTTTCGCACGTCACACGCACTCCCTCCGCCTTGTACTTGCGGATGAGCGCCACGCTCTCCTTGGTGGAGATGTGGCAGACGTGGTAGCGGCAGCCTGTCTCTTTCGCCAGCTCCAGATCGCGGGCAATCTGTCCCCACTCGCTTTCGGAAACGATGCCTCGGTGTCCGTGCGCTTCGGCATAGCTCCCCGCATGGATGTAGCCGCCGTGCAGCAGCGTGTTGTCCTCGCAGTGGGCGGCGATGATGACATCCTCGCGCACGGCCTGCTCCATCAGCTGGCGCATCACACCACGGTCCTGAATGCCGCTGCCGTCGTCGGAAAAGCCGACCACGTGCGGTTTCAAAGCCGCCATGTCCACCGGCAAAAGCCCCTTGCGCCCGAGGGTCAGGGTGGCGTACGGGAGTACATCCACCACGGCATCGCGGTCAATCAGTGCCTGTTGCTCGGCAAGATGTGCCGGCGTGTCGGGGCATGGGTCGAGGTTGGGCATGGTACAGACAGTGGTATAGCCACCCGCAGCAGCAGCCTGCGAGCCTGTAAGGATGGTCTCTTTGTCGGGACGGCCCGGCACCCGGAAATGGACATGCACGTCGCAAAGCCCGTAGGTAAGCAGCTTGCCGGTGGCGTCAATCACTTCGCAATCGACCGGAACGGACAGTCCTTTTCCTATTCTTTCGATTTTCCCGTCCGAAACAAGCAGGTCCGACACAGAGGATTTTCCCTCGGAGACAATCGTTGCGTTCTGAAAAAGCAGTTGAGTCATCTTTTGTGGTTTTGACATAAAAAAAGACACCGCATATTGCGGTGTCTTTTTTTGAAAACATTGTTACTTAACAATTTGCATTTCATCAATGAAGCGCTGGGCGCCAGCGAACTTGTCGATGACAAACAGCACATAGCGGATATCGACGCAGATGCAGCGTTGCAGCTCGGTGTCGAAGAAGATGTCGCTGCAAAGGGCCTCGATGTTGCCGTCGAAAGCGCAACCGATGAGTTCGCCCTTGCCGTTGAGCACGGGGCTGCCGGAGTTACCGCCGGTGATGTCGTTGTTGGTGATGAAGCAGACCGGGAGTCTTCCGTCTTTCATTGCATAGCGACCAAAATCCTCATTTTGAATAAGTTGTTTCAGCTTCGGATGCACATCAAATTCCGGATCGCCGGGAATCTCCTTCTGAAGAATACCTTCGGCGGTGGTGTAGTGCAGGTATTTCACGCCGTCGGACGGGAAGTAGTCGCACACGGTGCCGTAGGTGCAGCGCATGGTGGAGTTTGCATCAGGATACATCGGGGTGTCCTTGTGCATCTCCTTCAGCGCGGCGATATATTTGCGGCGCGGAGTGTCGAACTTGCTCTGCATGTCCATGTACTGGGTCTGATACTTGATGACCACGGAGAGGATAGCGGAGAAATACTGGTACAGCGGATCGTTGTCGAAAGCCTTCTGTGAAGGTTTGTCCAAGTATTTCTGAAAATTGGCCTCAGTGCCGAAGATGGAGTTCTCGACGCAGGCTTTGGCAAAAGCCTCGAAGTTGCCTTTGTACTTCTTATTAATATAGGTATAGATGTCGGGCTGATATTCCACCGGCAGTTGCTGCCAGAGTTTCAATTCGGCTTCAATGACCTTTTCCTCGGTAAGGATATCGACACCCTTCATCTCCTTGCGATAGGATTCGAGGAATTTGTCCTTCTTGTCCTGGCTGAAGGCCTTTTCACCGTCGGGGAGACGGAGACCGCGCAGATGGTACGGAAGGAAAGTGGTCTTTGAAAGCATCAGGGAGAAGTTGGCATAGAAGAAAGCGCGCATCACGTTCTCGTCGGCTTCCTTGCAGATCTTTTCAATCTTTTCCAGCGGATTGCCATAGAGGTCTTTGCGATCCTGAGAGGCGTTGATCCACTCTAAAAGTTTGGCTTCCTCGACGGCCTTCTTGCCGGCGATGTCAAGTTTGATCAAGCTGGCATATTCGCCCTTCTGGTTTTTCCAGGTGTTGGCCATGCTGGCATAGTCGGAAGCGTAGTTGATACGCACGATGTCGCGGGCGTTCATCTGCTCGCGGATGACGGGAAGGATAACGTCGCAAGCCTCCACGATCGGCGTGTTCTGGCAACGGAGCTTGTAGTTGATTTCGTAAGAGGTCATGAAGCGTTCGGTGCTGCCGGGAACACCCCAAACCATTGCATAGTCACCGTATTCGATGCCCTTCAGGCTGACCGGAAGCGAGTATTTGGGCTTCATCGGCACGTTGTCCTTGCTGTATTCGGCGGGACTGCCGTCGGGGGCAGTGTAGATGCGGAACATGGAAAAGTCACCGGTGTGGCGGGGCCATACCCAGTTGTCGGTCTCGTCACCGAACTTGCCAATGCTGCTCGGCGGGGCACCGACCAAGCGGACATCACGATAGACTTCGTAAACGAACATGTAATATTCGTTGCCTTCATAGAAATCCTTGATTTTCACGGTGTAGCGACCATTTTCGCTGGTTGCCAGCTCCAGTTCCTTGATGGCTTTGGAAACCTTGCCTTCACGCTCGCTCTTCTTGGTGTCGTTGGTCACACCCTCAAGGACCTTGGCCGTAACATCCTCCATACGGACGAGGAAGGTGGCGGTGAGGCCCGGATTCGGGAGTTCCTCTTCATACGATTTGGCCCAGAAACCGTCTTTCAGATAGTCGTGGGCTTCGGTGGAGTGGTCGGCGATGGAAGCATAACCGCAGTGGTGGTTGGTGAGCATCAGACCGTTTTCGGAGATGATTTCACCGGTGCAGAAGTGCTGGCCGTCGTTACCGAGTTCCACGATGGCATCCTTCAATGAAGAGTTGTTGATGTCGTACATCTGTTCGGCGGTCAACTTAAGACCTAACTTCTTCATTGTGGCATAGTTGTAATCCTTCACAAACATCGGGAGCCACATACCTTCATCAGGCGGGTTGGTGGCACCCAGCGGTGCGAACATCAACGCACACAAGGCTAACATTAATAGTTTTTTCATAAAAATTGGTTTTGGTTATTAATAATATTGTTATGGTTCGAATTGGAGGGGTGAACATAAGGGCGAATACGTATTCGCCCTTACAACTATTATTTACACGTTTTGCACACCACCTTCTTCACATCCTGGTTGTCGAAGATGACGACAGGCAGTTTGTCAAAGAGGTTGCAGAGGCGGGTCGGATCCTTTTCGGCGGCTTTCTGCACAGCCTTCGAGAAATTGCCGCTCATGTACATCTCCTCGCGAACAGCAGCCAATGAAATGAAGGAGAAGAGGAAATCGTTGGAGATTTTCGGCTCGTCCAAGAAGGGTTCCATCAAGCTGACGGCATAGACATAGTCGCCGTTCTTGGCAAAAACAGAAGCCAACTTATAGGCGTTCTGCCACGAGGACATCTTGGGGTTGCGAATCTCCTTGATTTTGGCGTAGGTGTTGTCAAGCAGGGTGGTGTTTTCAATGGTAGTGGGCTGTTTTTTCAGATAATCAATGACTTGGAACTGGAATTCCATGTTGAGATTGTTCACCTGGTCCTGTGGGAGCTGGGCGATGGAGTAGAGTTTGTCGATGGCGGCCTGGCGGTTGGCGAGGTCGGTATTGTCGGCAATCGGAACGGCGGCGGCCACTTCGGCAGTCACTTTATTGAACTGTGCGACAGGGCTGGTCACATTGAGTTTGCAGGCGTCAATCATGGCTTGGGCGCAACGGTCGGAAAGGTCGCCCTCCACCACATTCTGCATATAGGCCTTGTTGATCAGAAGTGCCTGACATTCCTTGCGGTTCGAGATTTCCTGTCCATTCACGGCACGGATGTTGTATTTCTTGGTTTCGACCTGCTTCATCATATACTGCTGGATGCCCATCGCCAACGACCAGTTTTTGGCGGCCACGGTGCGGTTGAACTTGGTGACGACGAACTCCTGCTCGTTTTCCTCATCGACTTTATAGGTGATGGTCATCACCAATTTGGCGAAACGGTGTTTCTTCAAATAGTTGGGTTCCAAAATCTTGGCAATCTTTCCGCCATCCGCTTTCAGGGCGTTGGCGGCCTCCTGCTTGGTCATCAGGGTGAGATCGTAATAAACCTCGTCATAAACCACGTCTTTCTTGAACAATTCCCAACTGTCGTCGTAGGAGATGACGGTGGTGAAATTCTCGTTCGGGAAAGCAGCTTTCAGAGCCTTGACGATGCTTTCGGCGCGGCGTTTCTGGTTCTTTTGGGCGGTGGCGTCACCGAGGAAGTTGAGGGAGTTGGTAGCCACGACCTCAATCTTGTCGATGGTGAAGGCGGGCTCGTTGATGCTGTTCAAAAAAGGCTCGAGGTCGGCGCGGGTGAAGTCCAGTTTTTTATCATCGTCAAAAGGAATTACCACCTCAAAGGTGTGCTGTTCGGGAGCGGGCACCCACTGGCCGGCAGGCTTGATGGAGATCTCGTCCTTCAGGAAGAACATCTTCTCCTTGTAGGCGGCGTTCTTGTATTCCACACTCTTTTTCACCACGTCGCGGCATACGTATTTGCCATCCTTTACAATAATAATGTTAATATCATACTCGGCGTCTTCGGGGAGTTCCTCCGGCAGGTTGGCGATGGGAGCCAGCAATTTCGTGGTCTTCTTGCCGGCCGCCTGGTTGTCGGCCAGCATCTGCTCGTAGGTGATGATCTTGGTCATGAAACCGTGGTTCGGCTTGTCATGGTCCACTTGGTCTTTGCCGTCGCACTTGTACTGGTCGTGCTGCACAAAGTCGAGAACGATGGCATCCCCCTCTTTTCCGATGATGCGGCGCAGTGCCTTGAAGTCATCGTGGGAGAAATAGACGATGTCGTCTTTTACGGAAAGACATTCGGAAAGAATTTCCAAATTCTTATCGGTCATACATTTACGGCAAAGCTGTTCATCATATCCTTGAAGGCCCATTTTGGAACGGGTATAGGGAAGGTTCTTCACAATACCGACAACTCTTCCCTCGTTGAACGTGCGGTCGTTGGCCAAAATCAGCGAAACATAGACGTTCTTCATGTACTTGTCGAACTCATAGCCGAAGCCGAGGTACGTATATTGTCGGTCGAGCAGGACGGCGGCCGTCTTCAGGTTCTTGAGGATGGGTTTCACCAGTTCGAGACAAACGTCATAGTAGGAGTATTCGGCGGCACCGAGGGTAGCCTTCGCTTTCGAGGCGAGCTCGACACCGCGAGTCCCGAGACCGTACTTGCGCAGACGCTGCTCCGTCGTACGGTAGGGCGAGATGTTCTCGATGGTTTTTTCCTCCTTGCTGGCTTGATATTCAGCCTGCATCGTGGCGGTGGAGTCCAGCCGAAGATCCGTCTTCATGGCAGGGCAGAAGGCATATTGCTCCCTCGCCAGATTCACCATATCCTGGAAACAATTGTACAGAATGGCATGTTTAAAGTTGTTCGGAGCGAAATTTCTGACATAATCCTTGTTGGATTTTAACTGCTCCGGATTGAAATCCAGATACGGATTCTCCGTTTGTGAAAACGATAAATTGCTGAATATCAAAAGGGAGATCGTCAAGAAAAAGGTA
>JAEEGL016315070.1_pt1 | contig 24184 bp, 19 predicted proteins | sample 9134231 | NCBI WGS metagenome assembly JAEEGL01 (sample SAMN16246548, study PRJNA631951) | gut metagenome | biome: gut microbiome; feature: rumen; material: fiber-attached | host: Bos | place: Iran: Karaj | collected 2018-10
CTGGCCGGCAAGCTTGTAGAGGCCGTCGAGCGGGAAGTTGTAGGTGGTGAGATTGAACCTCTGCGGCAGGTGGGCTGTCAGGCGGAGCTTCACCATACCCGCCACGGGAAGGTAGGCCAGCTTGACATTCTCGGGTAGCGACAGCTCCCACGGCTCTATGAGGTCGCTCAGGAAGCTTTCGCCGATGCCCTGTACGAGGATGTTCTTGGTGACGATGGTGCCCGTGTTGAAGGTCTCCTGCAACTTCGGTATCACTCGGTTCTTCATCAACCACTCCATCTCGAAGGGCACGCCGGGCAGCGACACGAGTACTTTCCCGTCGTTAGCGAACCACATGCAGGGGGCGGTGCCGAGGTCGTTGTTGAGCACCTCGCAGCATTTGGGCACCAGCGCCTGGGCGCGGTTGATAGGGGTTAGCTCGTATCCGCGTGCCGTGAAGATGCGGCGCACGTTCTCCAAGGCCACCTCGCTTTCCTCCAGCTCGCTGTCGAAATACTCACACAGCAGCTTCTTGGTGATGTCGTCCTTGGTGGGGCCTAGGCCGCCGGTGACAAGCACCGCGTCGCTCTCCTGCATCGCCTCGTCGACGGCATCCCAGATATCCTGATACACATCGCCCACCACCACGGTGCGGCGCACATCCATGCCCACTACGGTGAGCATGTGGCTCATTGTCGAGGCGTTTGTGTTGACGACCTGCCCTATCAGCAGTTCGTCGCCAATATTAACGATTGTGACATTCATATTTGCGGTCGTATTCTTCGTAGGCGTAATCCAGTCCGCTCTCTTCGTCGAACATAGGCTCGCTCAGGTTTACAAGATTGAACTCCGACATGTCGATGACAGGGAAGAAAACATCGCCGTCGAAGTCTCGGTATATGTGTGTTACGTACAGCCTGTTGGTGAACGGAAGCAGCAACTCGTAGATGGCTGCACCGCCCATGATGAATACCTCGTCGTCGCAGTCCTTCAGTGCCGCGAAGAGACCGTTGACGCTATGCACCACCTCGGCACCCTCGGCTACAAAGTCGGGATTTTGTGTGAACACTATGTTTCGGCGGCCAGGCAGGGGTCGCTTGGGCAGGCTCTCCCAGGTGCGGCGGCCCATCACCACGGGGTGTCCCATAGTGAGGGCCTTGAAGCGCTTGAGGTCGCTACTGAGGTGCCACAACAGGTCGTTGTTCTTTCCGATGGCGCGGTTCTCGGCTTGCGCCACGATGATGCTCAAGTTTGGTTTCTTGTTTATGTCTATCATTGTTGGAATATCTTTGTTGCTCGTTCGAAGATGCCGTTGCACCAAGCCAGTGCTAGGCCGTAATTGCTAACCGGCACGCCGGCCTCCAATGCTGGCAGCAGGCGTGCTTTCACCTGCTGTGCCGTAATGACGCAGCCGCCGCACTGTATCACCAGCGCGTACTGCTTCAGGTCCGAGGGTAGGGGCGACTGGCCGCCGATGACCTCGCAGCGCAGTTCCTTACCGGTGGCCTTGCGCAGTGCTGCAGGCAGCTTCACGCGGCCTATGTCCTCGCAGGTGACGTTGTGCGTGCAACTCTCCAGCAGCAGCACGCGGTCGCCGTTCTTCAGGTCGCCAATCTTCCGTGTACCTTCGAGGTACTCTTTGAAGGGGCCTTTCTGTCGCGCCAGCACCACGCTGAAGCTGGTGAGCGGTATGTTGTCGGGAACGATGGCTGCTACCTTCTGGAAAGCCTGACTGTCGGTGATAACCAAGGCGGACGAGGATACCCGCGTTCCCAGCGTTTCTACCAACTCCTCTGGCTGGCAGAAGACGGCCACGGCATGCAGGTCCATCAGGTCGCGCAGCACCTGCACCTGTGGCAGTATCATACGTCCTTCGGGGGCCGAGCTGTCGATTGGGGTCACAAGCACCACCGTGTCGCCAGCTTGCACCACGTCGCCCAGCAGGCTCCGTCCGCGGTAAGCGCTCTCTGGCAGAGTCTCTTTTATCTGCGCAATCAGTGCCTCTTTGTCTATAGGGGCGGCCTTGGTCTGTATCTTAAGCAACGGTGTGCCGTGCTCGCGGCACCAGCGCTCCACCATCTCCTCGGGCTCACCGTAGGCGCCTTCGGTGTAGAGTAGCAGCGCAAGGTCGACTTCGGATAGCGCCGCCATGCTCTTCTCCACACGCATACGGCCCAGTTCACCCTCATCGTCGATGCCAGCGGTGTCGATAAGCACAACTGGTCCTATGCCGCCAATCTCCATGCTCTTGCGCACGGGGTCGGTGGTGGTGCCGGCGGTGTCGCTCACTATGGCTATCTGCTGGCCCGTCAGCCAGTTGATCATGGTGCTCTTGCCCACGTTGCGGCGGCCGAAGAAGCCTATGCGCGGCTTCAGTTCATTTCCCTTATTCATGCTGCAAAAGTACTAAATAAAAATCACACGCGTATGGAAAGTTATCAACCTGTCGTGGAAAAGTTGTATATTTGCAGTTAGTTATGAAAAGAACAATCGCTATAATAAGTTTGCTGATAGCATGTTGTGCCGCGACGGCGCAAGACAACGGTGTCACACTGAAGCCCAACTACCGTAAGATTGCCCGTGTGGTGAAGTCGCCCGCGAGCCCCTATTTCCTCGACTCGCTCGAGGCGCGGTTCGACCGTTGCGACACGTCGTTGACGGTCGACGACCTGCGGTGTATCTACTTCGCCTCCAGCGACAAAAACCTCAGCAATGCCTATAGGGTTTACCAACTGCGTTCGGGCCGTTTTGGACGTCAGGCGGCCCAAGTGAATACTGTATGGACACAGTACCAGATGCTCACTACCGCTGTGTGGAGCACTGGCGACGGCACGAAGCGAAAGCCCCTGCATGTGGTCTCGCGCGAAGATGCCGAATTGGCGGTCATGGGTTACGACACGCCGCTGTGGTTCAAGATTAAGGGGAAGCGCAGGTTCAGCGTAGCTCCACAACAGTGATTCCAGCGCCGCCCAGTTCTAACTTCTCGGGGTGGAAAGTGCGCACTTCGCGCATGGCCCGCAGTTCCTGCGATATTATCTGCATCAGTATTCCATAGCCTTTGCCGTGGAGTATGCGTACCTCTTTTTCGCTGAGCAGTATGGCGTTGTCGAGGAACTGGTGCAACTCCGCGATGGCCTCTTCGGCGCGGTGGCCGCGTAGGTCGAGGGTGGGGTTGAAGTGCTTGCGTTTTTCGTTAAGGTCATCGTAGATGCTGCGGCTGACGCTGATGGTCTTACGGTCGGAAGGAATCTTCTGCTTGGCGGTGCCTGTGAGGCGGCTCAGCGGTATGGTCATACGGACGCTGTTGCTTTCCACCACGGCTTTCTTGCCTTTAATCTCCACTACCTGCCCGTAGGTCTCCTCGCCGTCGATGCGGACGATGCTGCCAACCGTGATGGGGAGACATACTCCTCTACCATCCTGCGGATGGTCCCCCTCCCCTAACTTAGGGGAGGAGCTGGCTGCCGCGGCTTTTTTAATCTGTCGCACGTTCTCGTCCACTGCTTCGGCGAGCTTGGCGCGGGCCTGCTGGGTGGCCTCTTTCTCGGCCTTGGCGCTCTTGATGTCGCTGATGGTGCGCTCCACGGTGCGGTTGGCGTCGGTTAGTATCTGCTGTGCCTCGCGGCGTGCGCTGCCTATAATCTCGTGGCGACGTGCCTGCAGGTTGTCGTTCAGCCGTTGATATTTTTGTGTCACCTCGGCCAGGAACTCGTCGGCCACACGCAGCTCCTCGCGCTGACGCTCCACCTCTTTCTTGTCGAGTTCGAGCTGCTGCAGCTGGTGTTCGAAGTTGAGTTGTTCGCGTCCCACCAGTTCTCCGGCACGGTCGAGCACCTCCTTTGGGAAGCCGATGCTCTCGGCAATCTCGAAGGCGAAGCTGGAGCCGGGGTGGCCTATGGCAAGGCGGTAAAGGGGCCGCATAGCTTCGGTGTCGAAAAGCATGGCGCCATTGACGATGCCTGGCAGTCGGTCGGCTAGCAGTTTGAGGTCGGCGAAGTGGGTGGTCACCACGCCGAAGGCCCCCTTGTCGTAGAGCTCGCCCAGTACGGCCTCGGCAATGGCGCAGCCCGAGCGTGGCTCGGTGCCTCCGCCCAGCTCGTCGAGCAGGAAGAGGGTGTCATCCTTGGCTTCGCCGAGCAGGGCTTTCATGTTCTGCAGGTGTGAGGTGTAGGTCGAGAGGTCGTTGTCTATCGACTGCTGGTCGCCGATATCGATGAATATGCTGCCGAAGAGGCCGCACTCCGACGTGGGGCGCAGGGGCACGGGCATGCCGCATTGCAACATATATTGTATCAAGCCCACGGCCTTGAGCAGCACCGACTTGCCGCCGGCATTTGGCCCCGAAATTATCAGTATTCTTTGCTCATTCTGACCATTAAACCCATTCAACCCAAGGTTGAACGGCACCACGGCATCTTTCTTCTGAAGGTATAGTATTGGATGTCTTGCATCGAGCCATTCGATGCGTGGCTCGGGGTGCAGGTTGGGGACGCTGGCGTTGAGTTCCACGGCCACGCGGGCTTTGGCACGCAGGAAGTCAATGCGTGCCAGGAAGCGGTAGGCCTCCTCGAGTTGTGGCAGCAGCGGACGCAGGCGGTCACTGAAAGAGAGCAGTATGCGTTGTATCTCGTGACGCTCGTCGAAGTCGAGCTCGCGCAAGTCGTTGCCCAGCTCCACCACCTCGGCAGGCTCGACGAAGGCCGTGAGGCGTGTAGCGCTCTCGTCTTGTATGAGTCCTTTAATCTTGCGGCGGTGGGTGGTGAGCAGCGGTATGACGGGTCGTCCGTCGCGGATGGTCACCTCGGCGCCTTCGGGGGCCCAGCCTTCGCGTTTGGCGCGGGCCAGGGTGCTGCTCACCTTGGCGTCTACTTCGGCGGCCTTGCGGGCTTTGGTGCGACGTATTTCGGCAAGGGCCGGCGAGGCGTTATCGTAGAGCTCGCCGTGGTCGTCGATGAGTTTGCCCAGCAGCGAGTTGATGACGTTGAGCTGCGAGCTTTTGCCGCCGTAGCCCAGTTCCACCTCGATGGCGAGGGTGCGCAGGACGCTGTATTGTTGGTGCTCCTCGGCGGTGAGGAAATGGTAGCATTCGCGTATGGTGCGCAGCGACAGTTTGAGGTCGAAGAGTGCTTCGAGTGCTATGAAAGTGTTGCCCACGTGCAGGTGGGCCAGGGTGGGGGTGAGGTCGATAAAGTCCTGCTGCGGAAACTCGCTTTCCATAAGCACTATCTGTCGCATCTCCTCGGTGAGTTGCAGCTCGTGGGTCAGTCTTTCGTAGTCGGTGGTGAAGGCTATCTCGCCGGTCATGCGGACAGCCAGCTCGTTGGTGCACTGCTCCGCCACCATCTGGCGTATGCGGTCGAAGCCCAGTTTCTGTTCTATATTGTTCATTTAATCGAAGTCTAGGTAGAAAGGCCAGTGTTCGCGGAAGGTGTAGAGGCGTTCCTTGTCGATGCTTACGGTGACGGTCTGTTCTCCGTCGGCTTCGGCCAGGGCGAAGCCTTTGTAGTCCATCATTGCGCTGTTGCCCGTGTAGTGTATGTCGGCACCGTCTGTTCCGCTGCGGTTGCAGCCCAGCACATAGCATTGGTTCTCGATGGCTCTGGCCTTCAGTAGCGTCGTCCAGGCCTCGTGGCGGCTCCCCGGCCAGTTGGCGCAGACGAGCAGCATATCGTAGCTTAGATTGTCGTTCCTAAGCCACTTGGGAAAGCGAAGGTCGTAGCATACGGCGGGCTTAATCTTCCAGCCGCGCCATTCGAACACCTCGCGTCGTGTGCCGCGTGCTATCTGGTCGGCCTCTCCGCTCACGCGGAAGGTGTGGCCCTTGTCGTAGGTGCCATAGCTGCCGTCAGGGTATACCCAATGCAGGCGGTTGTATATCTTGCCGTTGTCCTTCACTATCCAGGTGCCTACAAACAACAGGTCGTACCTCTGGGCCATCTCCCTCGCCCACTGCAGCGTGGGCCCTTCCTGCTCCTCGGCCAGCGACGCCATATGGTCGCCGAAGCCTGTGGTGAAGGTCTCGGGCACCACGAACATATCACTCTTCGCGGTGGCAGCAAGCGCCTTCTCTACTTGGCGGCGGTTTGCTTCAGCGTCGCCCCAGATGATATTCTGCTGATAGAAAGTTATGACCATCGGCGTGCTTGTTCTAAATCTTGTTGTATCTGCTGTTGCAACGCTTCTGCAGAATCGAAGCGCACTATGTCGCGCAGGCGGTGAAGGAACTCCACGGTGACCGTCTCTCCATAGAGGTCGCCGCTATAGTCTAACAGGTGTACCTCAAGGAGCGGCTTGTCTACGCCAAAGGTGGGGGCTGTGCCAAGATTGGCTATGCCGATATGGCCACCGATATGCACGGCATATACGCCTTCGAGGGGTAGCATCTTGCGGGTTTTCGTGAGGTCGATATTGGCGGTGGGGAAGCCCAATGTGTGTCCCACGCCGCGCCCGTGCTGCACGGTGCCAGTAATGCTGTAGTGTCGGCCTAGCAGCAGGAGGGTGTCCTCCACACGCCCTTCGGTCAGTGAATTGCGGATGCGTGAGGAGCTGATTGGTTCGCTGTCGACAAGGAAAGGTTTGCCGCGATGCAAGGTGAAGCCAAGCTCCTCGGCCAATTGAGGCAGACTATCGAAGTCGTCTTTCTGTTTCGAGCCGAAGCGGCTGTCGTAACCCAGCAGTAAAGAGCGCATGTGTAGCTTGTCGTACAGCAGGTGTGCCATCTGGCAGGCGGTAAGTTGTGCCACCTCGCGGGTGAATGGCATCACGGCGACATAATCTATGCCGGCCTCGAAGAGCAGGCGCAGGTGCTCCTCCTCGTCGTCGAGCCAGTACTCGCTCTCGCGTCGGCCCAACACAAAGGAGGGGTGGGCTGTCAATGTGACAACTAATGTTGAAATGTGAGGGGAGGAAGGTGAAAGTTGGGACAGCAGTTGCAGGTGGCCTAGGTGCACGCCGTCGAAGACGCCCACGGTCACTGCCGTATCGGTCGCTATCGTGTCAATGCGACCGTTGCTGTCATATAATCTGAACAATTCCTCCATAACCTATAACCTAATCCTCGGGTGCAGATGAAGGAAGAGTCCCACGGAGAAGAGGTCCGACGCAGGACTGATCACCTTCAGGTATCCTGTGCGGTCGCCTGTAAAGGGGAAATAATGATAGTATGTGCCTTCGGCCCTCAGCGTGCAGTGCTTCAGGGCGTGGTAGGAGTAGCCTCCGCGCAAGGTGAGTACTTGTATCTTGTCGTGAGTCATATCGGAGGTGTTGGACGATATGTTTGACCAATGGTAGCAGCCCAGCAGTGGCACGAACTGCTCGCCCTTCCAGTAAGAGGCCTCCAGGTTCCAACCCTTGTATTCGGCTTTAAGCACAGGGTAGAAGCCCCATCCTGTGCGGAAGTCCACAGGCGGTCCAATCATCCAACCCTCGTTGTCGCGTTCGGGGGTGCCGTTCTCGCCGCGGTTGTTGAAGTAGCCCATCAGGTAGCCCTCGGCGGCAATGCCGAGGCCGCCTAGATGGCCGCTAATGCCCAGGCCTGCGGCACCGTTCATGCGTGTACGCATCTGCATCGTGGTGTCCGAGAGGCCCTCGCCTCCGTTGTGCAGCAGCACGGCATGCAGCGGCAGGTATAGTTCCCAACTGTCGCCAACATGCAGTCGGCCGCGGAGCGATAAGCCGGCGGCGAAGCGCTCCTGCTCGGGGCTGTGGTTCCAGATATAGTTGCGCCAGTCGACCCATAGGTCGGCCTGCACCGCACGGTGTTCCACCAGCAGTTGTACGCCTGTCTCGGGGTCGGCGGCATACTGGCGTTCCGGGTTGTAGAGCGGTAGCGGCAGGTGATGACAATCGTTTTTGTCGAGGCTGCCGAAGATGGCGCTCAGCCAAGGGGTGAGGTCAACTCTGGCCTGCAGCCAGGGTAGCACGTGCAGAGCAGAACTGGAGCTGTCGGCCGAGTTCCAGCCTTCCAGCGTTTCGCTCGGGAAGGCGTGGTTGCCCCAGTAGTGCAGCCAGTGCACGCCGGCTTCCACCTTGACGCGTTCTTCGATGCGCCATTCCACACGCGGCCGCAGCACGAAGCCTGGCAGGGTATAGCCGTCCACGCGCGATGCCGCGTACTCGTTGTCGACGAAGAAGTGCAGGTTGTCGATGCAGAGGGTCACCCGACTGCTGTCCTGTGCAGCGATTGAGTGGAAAGTGGAAAGTGGAAAGTGGAAAGCAATGCTGACGCAGATCAGCACCACCACTTTCCACTTTCCACTTTCAGTTTTCCACTGCCTCATTTGCCAAGGGCTTTCACTATTGCCTCCTCGATGGCGGCGCCACGGAGGTCGCGTGCCAGGATGGTGCCGTCGGGGCCGATAAGCATAATCTGCGGGATACCGCGCACGCCGTAGGTCTCGGTGGCGGTGCGGGTTGTGTCCACCAGCTGGGGATAGGTGATGCCAAGTTTCTTGAGAATATACGGATGTTGCTTGATTACATCACCCTGGTCGCCGCGCTCCCACACGTTGAGGCCCACGATGACGAGGCCTTTGTCCTTGTATTTGGCCCACAGAGGCACGAGGTTGTCTTTAATCTCGTTGCGGCAGGGACCACACCAGGAGGCCCAGAAGTCGACCAAGGCCAGCTTGCCGTCGATGATATCGCTCAACTTGCCTGCTTCGGGTTCTTTATTTTCGTTCTCGTGGCGTACGCCGTCAATGTCGGTATAGTGCTTGCCGGCCGAGGTGGCCTCGATGTTGCTCAGTTGGGCGTATTTTTCCTGCACTGGTGGGTAGTTCTTTACATAGGGGCTGGCGTCTTTTAGAAGCTCGTCCATCTGGCTGAAGGTCAGTCGGTCGGTGCCGCAGATTATCTCCATTGCATAGGCGCCGAGGATGTTCTCGCGGTTGTCGTTGTAGAGGTTCATGGCATGGTCGAAGGTGCGTCCGATGGCAATGGCCTCAACCGAGTCGTAGAGCATCTCGGCTTGGGCGCGCACTTCGGCCGACGGGGCGTTGTAGTAGAGCTGTAGGTATTTCTCCAGCTCTTCCTCGTCGCTTTGATCCTCTTCGAGGCGGAAAGCGTAAAGACGGTCGTTGAGGGGTGTGCCGCCGATGCTGTCGAGGTACATCACTATGGTGCCGGGCTCGATAACAACCATGGTGATGAAGGCCGATTCAGGGCAGCCCACCATGGCTATCCATGGTTCGTCGACGGTGCCTTTCAGGGTGAACTTGCCGTCGGCAATCATGGCGCTGTCGATAGGACCGTCGTCGGTGCATGTTCTCGGCGTGCTGGCGCTCATGTTGAACATATAGACCATCTTGCCCTCCAGCTCGGGGTAGTCGACGGTACCGTTGATGGTGAATTGGTGCTTGCCGCCGCAGCTGGCCAGGAGGCCTAAAAGGGCGACAGCACAGACGATTAGGTTGATTTTCTTCATTGTTCTGTGTGTTTTGTTCAAACTGCAAAGATACACTTTTTTTCATTAATGCAACTAAAAATCCCCTTGATGGCTAGCCGATGCGTTGCTCTGTTCTTCGGTTGTTCTTCAGTTGTTCTTCAGTCGTTCTTCAGTCAGCGACTGAAGAACGACTGAAGAACAACTGGTAAACGATTGAAGAACAGGGTGTATTAGCACTAATTGTTAATCTGTTGGAACTTTTTTTTCGCCATTCCGAAAAAAGTTCGTATCGTTGCAAATTGCATAAATTCGAAAGTAAAAACTATCCATTGTGTATAAAGACACATCTAAATTCATCGGCGAAGGCCTTACTTACGACGACGTGCTGCTCGTCCCCGCTTATTCCGAGGTGCTGCCCCGCGAGGTCACCGTGGCTTCGCGCTTCTCCAAGCGCATCACTCTCAACACGCCGCTTGTGTCGGCAGCTATGGACACCGTGACCGAGGCTGCTATGGCCATCGGCATGGCCCAGGAGGGCGGCATCGGCGTGCTGCATAAGAATATGAGCATCGAGCGCCAGGCCAACGAGGTGCGCAAGGTGAAACGTGCTGAGAACGGCATGATTATCGACCCCGTGACGCTGCACAAGGACGCCAAGGTGAAGGACGCCTTGCACCTGATGGAGGAGTACGGCATCGGCGGCATACCTATCGTCGACGAGAACCGCATGCTCATTGGTATGGTGACCAACCGCGACCTGCGCTTCGAGCGCGACATGGAGCGCCCCCTGAGCGAGATAATGATCACCAAGCTCATCACTACCCACGAGGGCACCACCTTCGCCGAAGCCACCGACATACTGCAACAGCACAAGATTGAGAAGCTGCCCGTGGTGAACAAGGAAGGCCAGTTCATGGGCCTTATCACCTACCGCGACATCATGAAGACCAAGGAGCGTCCCAACGCCTGCAAGGACAGCAATGGCCGCCTTCGTGTAGCCGCTGGCGTGGGTATCACCCCCGACATGATGGACCGTGTCGACGCCCTGGTGAAAGCAGGTGCCGACGCCATCGTGATTGACACCGCCCACGGCCACTCCATCCGCGTCGTGGAAGCCCTCAAGAAGGTGAAGAGCGTATACAAGGACATCGACGTGGTTGTCGGCAACATCGCCACTGGCGAAGCCGCCATCATGCTGGCTGAGGCTGGCGCCGACGGCATCAAGGTGGGTATCGGCCCGGGAAGCATATGCTCGACCCGCATTGTGGCCGGTATCGGCGTGCCGCAGCTCACAGCCATCTGCGAGGTGTGCGGCGCTCTGAAGCAGAACGGCTTCGACGTGCCTGTCATCGCCGACGGCGGCGTGCGCTACAGCGGCGACATAGTGAAAGCCCTCGCCGCAGGCGCCAGCAGCGTTATGGTTGGCAGCCTTGTGGCCGGTGTCGACGAGGCCCCCGGCGAGACTATCATCTTCGAAGGTCGCAAGTTCAAGAGCTACCGCGGTATGGGAAGCCTCGAGGCTATGCAGAGCGGCTCGAAAGACCGCTACTTCCAGGACAAGGAGACTGACGCCAAGAAGCTCGTCCCCGAAGGTGTGGTGGGCCGCGTGCCCTACAAAGGCACCCTCAGCGAGGTGCTCTACCAGATGGTCGGCGGCCTCAAGGCTGGTATGGGCTACACTGGCAGCCGCACGATCGAGGACCTCCAGAAGGCCAAGTTCATCCGCATCACCGATGCTGGTCGCACCGAGAGCCATCCCCACGACATTGCCATCACCCGCGAAGCCCCGAACTATTCGAGATAGTTAGGAGTTAGTAGTTAGTAGTTAGTAGTTTGAATTGTTAAGACATATTATGAAGAAGTTACTGCTTGCGTTAGCCATCTTTCAACTTTCAACTTTCAACTTTCAACTTGTCCATGCCCAGACGTGGCCTGTCGACCCCGTGGTTATGGAGGTTGGAGGTCAGAAGATTCGCCAGTCGGAGTTTATGAAAGAGTTCATGACCTCGGTGGGCGACAAGCTGGCAAATAATCCGCAGACCCCCAAGGCCGAGAAACGGCAGGCCTTGAACGAATATGTGAACCTGTTCGCGAACTTCCGCGCCAAAGTCCTCGATGCACGCAACATGGGACTTGACACGGTTGAGTCTTTGCGCATGGAGCTTGAAAAGTACCGTGACGAACTGGCAGCACCCTACCTGATTGATTCGACGGTGCTGGAAAGCATGCTGCGTGAGGCCTACGAGCGCAACCATAAGTCGCTGCACGGTGCGCATATAATGGTCGAAGTGGCACCCGATGCACAGCCCGAGGACACCCTCAAAGCCTACAATCACTTGATTGAGTTGCGCAATCGCATCTTGGCTGGTGAGGACTTTTACGCCGTGGCCCGCGAGGAGGCTCAGAGCAAGAACGCCAACCCCAACCAGCGTCCCGACGAGGGCAACCTCGGCTACTTCACGGCTTTCGACATGGTCTATTCGTTCGAAAGCGCCGCCTATGCTTTGAAGGTGGGCGAGGTGAGTATGCCTGTGCGCACCCGCTATGGCTATCATATCATCAAGCTGTTTGATGAAGTCAACATGTACGGCAAATGCGACATAGCACACTTGTGGGTGGCATCGCGCGACTCTGTGATGGGCAGCAAATCCATCAACGCTATGTACCAGAACCTGCAGGAGGGTATGGCTTTCGAGATGCTGGCGCGTCAGAGCGACGACCAGGGCTCACGTGATAACGGCGGACAGCTGTTGAATGTCTCGATGAACCAGCTGCCTTCGGAGTATCTGCATGTCATAGCAGACCTCAAGCCCGGTGAATATTCCAAACCTTTCCATACACAATATGGCTGGCACATCGTGAAGCTTATCCGCAAAGACACCCTGCCGCCTTACGAGGCTATGGTGCCTTACTACAAGCAGAAGATGACGCGTGACCAGAGAGGCGAAAGTTCGCGCAAGGTCTTTGCTGCCACATGCCGCACAAAATACGGCTTGGTGGATCTGACCAAGACTCCTGTGGAACAACCCGCCGCCAAGAAAGGTGCCAAGAAGAAGAAAGAACCTGTCAAGATGCAGGCTTCGCTCGATAACATTTACCGTATTGTGCCGCGTAGGGTAGCATACGGCAAGTGGAACTACAGCGACACCCTCGTCAAGGACATACAGCCGCTGGTGCGTGTGATGGGCAAGGAATACAACAGTCTCGACTTTGCACGGTACATCAATACCCACCGCAAGGCTTTCGACCTGCTCGACACCGTGTATTATGTCAACATGCGCTACGAGGAGTTCTTGGACAGCCTCGCCGTGCAGTGTGCCGACGAGCGTCTGGAACAGGACTATCCAGAGTTTGCCGAGGTGGTCGAGGAGTATCGTCGTGGCCTGATGATTTTCAGCTATAACGACAAGATGGTGTGGGGCCGTGCCATCAAGGACAGCGCCGGTTTCGCCGACTTCTACAACCGCTACAGCAAGACCAAGCGTATGACCAACCGAGAAGACTCTGTCTACTTCTGGAATGAGCGAGCCCGCATAACCAAGCTTGACGTTGCCGACAGCGCGCTGCTGGCTCCCGAGAAGGCTGTCAAACTGCTTGTGAAAGCCCAAAAGAAGGCCAAGGGCAGTAGTGAGATGAAGGAGCTGTTGGTCAAAGCCATCGGCAAGAAAGGCAAAGGACCGAACGATGTGCAGATGACTCTCGATATGATAGAGATGGGCCATAGCGACCTGCTCTCAGCCGACCAGTGGAACATTGGTGTGTACACCCGTCCGCAGCGCAAGGGCTATTCGCTCTTGGTTGTCGACGAGGTGCTGCCTCCCATGCTCAAAGCACAGATGGAAGCCCGCGGTTACTACCTTAATGAGTACCAAAACGAGCTGGAACGCAACCTGTGCGACAGTCTGCGTGAGAAATACAATGTGAAGATCAACTGGGATGTTGTCGAGAAGATTGCTTTTTAGTCTTCCTGTTGCTGCCCTGCTGCTGCTATCTGCTTGCCGCCACGACGTCGAGCAGACACCGTTGGTGGCCCGTGTCTACGACCATGAGCTACGCAAGGCCGACCTTGACGGTCTTGTAGGGCAAGGTGTCTCGGCCGAAGACAGCATGGCGATTGTCGACAACTACGTTGACCAGTGGGTGCGTCAGATGGTGATACTCTCGAAGGCTGAGAAGAATGTCAAAGACGACTTCAGTCGACAGCTGGGCGAATATCGAAACAGCCTGCTGATATATGCCTACGAACAGCAGATATTAAACCAGCTTCTTGACACCGTGGTCACCGAAGCCCAGATTGCCGACTATTACAACGGGCACCAGGAACAATTCCAGCTCAAGAATAGTATTGTCAAGGTCGCCTATGTCGTGGCGCCAAAGAAGACGGCTGTCGATCCCAAGTTGCGGACCCTTGTCAATAAGAATATTTTTCTCGATGAAGATGTGATGGACCTTGAGCTCCTGGCTTCGCGCCACGGCTTTCAGGGTTACTACGACGTCAACTCGTGGATGCCGTTCTACAGCTTGCAGTCGGTGGTCCCCATTGTCACCTATAACGAGAACCTGTTTCTCCGCCAGAATCGTTCCATAGTGATAAGCGACGATTCGCTGACCTATTATGTTCGTATTATCGACTACAAGATGTCCGACGAGGTATCTCCGCTCGAGTTGCAGCATGATAATATTCGGGCTATTATCCTCAATCATCGTAAAATAGAAACACTCTCCAAGCTTCAGGCCGACCTTTTGTCCGAGGCCGAAAAGGGAGGACAGGTGAAACGTAACAAATCATCCAAATGAAAAAGATATTGCTGGCGATCGCCATCTTTCAACTTGCGACTTTCAACTTTCAACTTCTCCACGCCCAGGAGACGATGGTCGACGGGGTTGCTGCCGTCGTTGGAAAGAATATAATAAAGTATTCCGATATCGAGCGCGCGTACGCGCAGGTGCGTATGCGTCAGGGTATCGCCGATGCTTTCAACAACCGCTGCGCCATCCTCGAGAACCTTATCCTCAACAACCTCCTTGTCCATAAGGGCGAGATTGACAGCGTTGAGGTGTCGGACGACGAACTCAACCAGTATGTCGACTACTACCTCAAGAACGACCTCCGCAACTATGGCACCCGAGAGAACCTGCGCGAGCAGACGGGCTTCACCTACGACGAACTCAAGGAGCAATACCAGCGTATGATACGCAACAGCCTCCTTGCGCGTCGCGTCGAATACCAGCTTACCGAGGATGTTACCGTCACTCCACGTGAGGTGACCGACTTCTTCAACACCCTGCCGCAGGATAGCTTGCCTATGATGCCCGAACGCTACGAACTGTCCGAGATAGTCATCGAACCTCAGATCTCTGAGGCCGAGCGCGACCGTGTCCGCACCCAACTTGCCGAACTGCGTGAGCGTGTACTCAAGGGCGAGAAGTTCGCAATGCTTGCCACCCTCTATTCCCAAGACCCGGGGTCGGCCAAGAAGGGCGGCGAACTGGGCTTCTTCTCGCGTGGCGACATGGTGGGAGCCTTTGAGTCGGCAGCCTTCGCTCTTAAGCCAGGCGAGGTGTCGCCCATCGTCGAAACCCAGTATGGCTTCCATATCATTCAGCTTATCGAGCGCCGCGGCAACACCATCAACGCCCGTCATATACTGATTACTCCGCAGGTGTCGCCCGAAGATCTCCTGCAGGCCCGTATGCGCCTCGACAGCATTGCCGACGAAGTGCGTGCCGGCAGCATCTCCTTCGAGGAGGCCGCCAAGAAATACAGCACCGCCGCCAATGCCAAGCAGGGTGGCACAGCCGTCAATATCGCCGACGGCAGCACGCGTTTCGATTCCAAGGCCGCCACCGAGCTCTACCCAGGCGTGGCCCTCTCGGGTATGGACGAAGGCCAGATAAGCCCCGCCACCTCTATGCGCACCGCCGAGGGCCGCTCGGCCTACCGCATCGTGCGGCTCAACCATAAGCTCGCCTCCCACCGTGCCAACCTCACCGACGACTACGACAACATCTTCAATGCAGCCCTTGCCGACGCCAAACAGAAAAAGCTGCAGCAATGGGCCCGCAAACAGATGTCGATCACATATATCCACCTCAGCGACCAGTACAAGGACTGCGTCTTCAAGAATCTGCAATAGTACAATGATGTCAGACAAAGAGACCCTCGACCTATTGGTTGAAAAATATGGCGCCCTGCGCTCCGAGATTGCCAAAGTCATAGTAGGCCAGCACGAGGCCGTCGACAGCCTTCTCCTTTCCGTCTTCACTGGCGGCCACTGCCTGCTCCTCGGTGTTCCAGGGTTGGCAAAAACCCTCATGGTTAACACTCTTGCCAAAACACTCGGCTTGAGCTTCAGCCGCATACAGTTCACCCCCGACCTCATGCCTACCGACATTACTGGCAGCGAGATACTCGACCAGAACCGCCAGTTCCGTTTCGTCAAGGGGCCTGTCTTCGCAGGCATTGTCCTTGCCGACGAAATCAACCGTACGCCTCCCAAGACCCAGGCGGCCCTCCTCGAGGCTATGCAGGAGCATGCTGTCACCGTCGCCGGCACCACCTATCCGCTCCCAGAGCCATTCTTTGTCCTCGCCACGCAGAACCCCATCGAGCAGGAGGGCACCTATCCGTTGCCCGAAGCCCAGCTCGACCGCTTTATGTTCAACGTGCGCCTCGACTATCCCTCGTTTGCAGAGGAGATGGATATCGTGAAACAAACCACCGCCGACCGTGCCGCCGAGCCGCAGCAGATGCTCACCGCCGAGCAGATACTTGCTTTCCAGCAGGCTATACGTCGTATGCCGGTGGCCGACAACGTGGTTGAATATGCTGTCCGCCTTGTTGCCTCCACCCGTCCAGATACTCAGGCGATTAAGCAATCGGGCTCTCAGTCAATCAAACATTACATCTCGTGGGGTGCAGGTCCCCGGGCGTCGCAGTATCTCGTCATGGGTGCCAAGACCCATGCAGCCCTCCACGGCAAGTACTCGCCCGATAGCGAGGATGTGCGAGCCGTGGCTTTCAACGTATTGCGCCACCGCATCGTTCGCAACTATTACGCCGAGGCCGAAGGCATCAGCACCGACAAGATTATCGCCGACCTGCTCGCCTGACACAATATAATATTGTGTTTTGCGTTATATGGGGGTGATTTTGAAAAGACACATAGGTTTTCTTCTTGTGCTGGCAGCTCTGCTGTGCGGCACCGATGTTTTCTCGCAGCCGTCAGTGCTTGCCTCGGGCGAGTGGTGGCAGCTGAAAGTGGAGAGCACGGGCATGTACCGCGTCGGGTTGGCCGAGGCGCCAGGCCTGGCGGGTGCTTCTGTGGCAAGAATCGGTGTCTATGGTATGAGGGGCGACCAGCTCTCGACCGACAACACCGTCACCCCCACAACAGACCTGCAACCCGTTGCCATCCAGGTCGTGGACCTCGACGGCGACGGTGTCTTCAATTCGGGCGACTATCTGATGTTCTATGGCGAAGGTGTTGATGTGTGGCGTTACGACAGCGAAGATGAGCGCTGGGAGATGCGCCGCCATGCTTACGCCACCGCCAACTACTATTATCTTGCCGCCGAGGCCCCCACGCCCCTGCGGGTATCGTTAGCGCCTGCGCGGTCGGCAACCTCCGAGGCGGATTGGTATACGGCAGTCGCTGTTGTCCACAACGACCTCATCAACCTTTACCACACCGGCCAGATTTGGCTTGGCGAGAAGTTCTCGGCCGCCATCCCTTCGCGTAATTTCACACTCTCTTTTCCACGTCAGGCTTCTGAGGTGAAGCTGCGCTACGCCTTGGGCTATCGAGGCTCTCTGCGCGGCAGTTTCTCGGTGTCGGCACCGGGCCTCTCGAACACCCACTATCTTATGTCCGACACCCCCTACGGCATCTGGCTCGAGGCCATTGCCCAACCGGCATCGCAGCTTACCCTTGCCTTGAATTTCACTCCTGGCGACAATACTGCCGAGGGTTTTCTTGACTTTATCGAAGCTACCGGCAAGGTGTCCCTGCAGTATGGCGGCAGCCAGATTGTGGCACGCTACCCACGCACTATGACAGGTTCGGCTGTGCGATACCGCATCCAGGGTGGTACACCGAAGGTGTGGGAAGTGGCAGCTCCCGGGCATGAACGCGAGATGACGGTGGCCGACGGCAGCTGGAGCGACACTACGGGTGGCCCCTATGTCCTTTTCGATGCGCAGAACCTGAAGCATCCCGCGGCCGTCAGCTCGCTGAGCAACCAGGACCTTCATGGTGCGCCGCAAGCGGATTATGTCATTGTGTGCAACCCGGCTTTCCGGGCTCAGGCCCTTCGTCTCGCCAACCTCCACGAGGTAGTCGACGGCATAACGACGTTGGTGGTAACGGACCGTGAGGTGTACAACGAGTTTTCGTCGGGCAAGCAAGACCCTATGGCCATCAGGGCCTTTATGCGACACCTGAGGGCAACCCACCCCGCCGCGCCTCCGCGGTGGCTCTTGCTTTTCGGCAAGGCCTCGTGCGATCCCCGCGACATAGAGGGCCGCAACCTCCCCACGGTGGTCACCTTTGAGTCTACATCGTCGTTCGACTCCGAAGGCGTCTCATTCTGCAGCGACGATATGATGGGCTACCTGGATCCGCAGGAGTATGGCTCCTCGATGCAGACGCTCGACGTGGCGATAGGCCGTCTGCCGGCCAAAAGCACGGAGGAGGCCGATTTCCTCGTCGATAAGATACAAGACTATCTCACCCACAGCGACCTGGCCCTTGGCGAGCGCGGCGATTGGCGCAACGTTGTCGCCCTGCTGGCCGACGATGCCGACCCGTCGCGTGTAGGCGACACTTCGTTCACCAACTCTTCCGAGGTTACCGCCGCATCGATCAAGGCCTTGTTCCCCGCCATCAACATCGACCGCCTCTATGCCGACGCTTTCCGCCAGCAGAGCGGCGCCATCGGCTCCTACTATCCCGACCTTAACAATGCCCTCCGCCAGCGCATCAACAATGGCTGCCTGCTACTGAACTACGTGGGGCACGGTTCACAGAAGTACATTGGTACCGAACGCTATATTGAGCCTTCCGACATTGCCACTTTTTCAAACCACCACCGTCTTCCGCTCTTCGTGACCAGCACCTGCTCCTACGGCTGGCACGATATTCCCGACGACCAATGCGGTGCCGAGCTATGCGTCCTTGCCGACGGCGCAGCAGTTGCTGTGGTTAGCGCCGCCCGTCCCATATCGCACAACGAGCGATTCAACACCAGCCTTGTGCTGGCGGCCATCGACCCCTCCAATACCATCGGCGACGCTCTGCGCATTGCTAAGAATGGCACGCCTGTGTCGCAATGCATCGGCCTTACTGGCGACCCGGCGCTCCACCTCTCCATCCCGCGCAACCAGGTGGTTGTCACACATATTGGCGACCATCCTGTTACCCCAGGAGTCGACGATACGGCCACCGTGCTCAGCCAGGTCACCGTCCGTGGAGAGATTCACGACCCCGACGGCAACCTCATCCCCGACTTCGACGGAACGGTATTCCCGATAGTGTATGACCGTGAGACGCAGGCCACCACGCTTGCCAACGACAATCCAGGCGCCGAGGTGGGCTTTGTGCAGCAAAAGAGCGTCCTCTACAGGGGCAGCTCTCCCGTCACAGGAGGTCGCTTCTCCTACACCTTCACTGTGCCGCGCGACGTGCAATACCATTACGATTACGGTCGCCTCAGCCACTATGCCTCGTCGGGCACCGACGACGCTACGGGCAGCTATTCCCGCATCCTCTTTGGCGGCCTTAACGAGGATGTGCTCATCTCGGAAGTGAGGCCCGATATAAGCCTCTACATAGGCGATACCAACTTCCGCAACGGCGGCCTCGCCAAGGATGAACCCACCCTCATAGCCATCCTGCGCGACTCGGTGGGCATCAATGCCTTTGGCTCGGGCTTGGGACACGACATAACTGCCGTCCTCGACGGTGTCCCGGGCTCGCTCGTGGTCCTCAACGACTTCTTCTCGGCCGACATCTCCGACCCCCGCGGCGGCACGCTCCGCTACACCTATCCGTCGCTGTCGCCGGGCCATCACACCCTTACCCTCAAGGCATGGAACATCTGGGGCTACTCCTCGACGGCAACTGTCGACTTCTGCGTGCGGCCCTCCGACGACCCAGGCGTGTCGTCGCTCTCGGTATACCCCAACCCCGCTGCGGAATACGCCGTCTTCCACTATGAAGTCAGCGACCCGTCGAGCGTCGTCTCGGCAATTCTGCAGATATACACCGCCCAGGGAGCCCTCCGGCAGAGTTTCATTCCCGAGCTGACTCCCGACGGCCAGGTCCTCGGTCCTGTAAGATGGAACCTCTCTTCGGTGCCTCCAGGATTATACCTTGCACGCATGATGGTAACCCTCTCCTCCGGCGAAACCCGTCAGTCGACAACAAAAGTTATTGTCCGCTGATACAATAAAAGAAAACATATTGCGTTTATACAGATTATTCATCATTTTTGAAACAACAGACATAGAATGAAAAGACTCTCCATCCTGACACTTCTTGTCGCCATGTGCGCTTTGGCCAACGGTCAGACAGCCTATACTGGACAGGATTACAACAATTACATCTCCACTGGTATGCCCATCCTGCTTATCGCCCCCGATGCCGTCAGCAGCGGCTTGGGCGACGCCGGTGTGGCCTCGACGCCCGACCTCTACTCGGGCCACTGGAACAACGCCAAGTTCGCTTTCATAGAGGGCAATATGGGCGTGGGCCTCACCTACACCCCGTGGCTCCGCAACCTGCATGTGGGCGACATGAACCTCTTCTACCTCAGCGGCTACTACCGCATCAACAGCCGTTCCACCGTCGCGGCAGGTTTGACCTACTTCACCCTCGGCGACATCGACAACACAGACCCCGAAGGCAATGTCCTCCAGGTCATCCACCCCAACGAGTTTGCCTTTGACGTCACCTACGCCCTTAAGCTCAACGACAACCTTAGCCTCGGCGCCTCGGGCCGCTTCATCCGCAGCGACCTCACCAACGGCGCCAGCGTCGAAGACGGCGCTGGCCACACCGAGACCCATGCCGCCAACTCGCTGGCCGCCGACCTGGGCCTCTACTATCAAGGCGAGATCGATGCGGCGCAGACCTTCGCCCTCGGTGCCTTTATCTCCAACCTCGGTGCCAAGCTCAGCTACTCCGACGACGACAACGACAAGGAGTTCCTGCCGGCCAACTTCCGCATCGGCGGCCGCTACACCAACAAAATCGACGAGTATAACAAGGTGAGCATCCTGCTCGATGCCAACAAGCTGCTTGTGCCTACACGTCCATACTCCCGCGACGGCGTCACCTACGAGACCCGCTATGCCAGCAACCTCACCGAGTACAACAACATCGGTGTCATCCAGGGTGCTCTGCAGAGCATTGCCGATGCCCCCGGTGGCTTCAACGAGGAGATGCGCGAGATACAGCTGTCGGCAGGTGCCGAATATTGGTATGCCGAGACCTTTGTCGCCCGTATAGGTTATTTCTGGGAGCACAAGACCAAGGGCGGCCGCCAGTATTTCACCGTGGGCGCCGGCCTCCGCTACAATATCTTTGCTTTCGACCTGGCTTACCTTATCCCCACCACACGTATCTCCACCAGCCCCCTGGCCAACACCATCCGTCTGGGCCTTGCTATGGAGATGAAGCCCACCAAGTAAGCGATGCGCATAGGTACAGGATACGATGTGCACCGCCTTGGTGAGGGTCTGCCGCTCTGGCTGGGCGGGGTCCTCGTCCCGCATACCCACGGCCTCATAGGCCACAGCGACGCCGACGTGCTGCTGCATGCCGTCTGCGACGCCCTCCTCGGTGCCGCCGCCCTCGGCGACATCGGCAAGCACTTCCCCGACACCGACCCGCAATACAAAGGTATCTCCAGCCTCAAGCTCCTCGCCCATGTGGGCAACCTGTTGAAGGAGCAGGGCTACACAATAGGCAACATCGACGCCACCGTCGTTGCCCAACGCCCCAAGCTGGCACCATATATCATCCAGATGCGGCAGAACATCGCCGACACCCTCGGCATCGACATCTGCCAGGTGTCTGTCAAAGCCACCACCACCGAGCACCTCGGCTTCGAGGGTAGGGAAGAGGGCATCTCGGCACAATGCGTGGCATTGTTAGTCAGGAGTTAGCAGTTAGGAGTTGCATGGAAGAGAACAAACCATACGTAAGCCCCGAAGCCGACGAAGAGGTCGACACGCTCGAAGACAGCGGCTGCTCCCTCGTGCTCTGGAACGACGACGTCCACACCTTCGACTACGTCATCAAAGCCCTCGTCGACATCTGCCGCCACACCGAGGAGCAGGCCGAACAATGCGCCATCCTCGTCCACTGCCACGGCAAATGCGCCGTCAAGCACGGCTCCTACTCCGAACTGCTCCCCATGCACCAAGCCCTTTTGGATAAACAACTAACATCAGAAATACAAGAATGAACACAACCCTCCTCATCATCTGCCTCCTCCTCGGCATCATCCTCCTGACGCTCGAGATTGTGGCCCTCCCCGGCGGTGTGGCCGGTATCTTCGGCGTGCTGCTCATCGGTTTCGGTGTATGGCAGACCTACGCCCTCTTCGGCACCCGTGTCGGCACCATCGTGCTCCTCTGCGCCATAGCCCTCTGTGTGTTGCTCATGGTGCTGTTCCTCAAACGCAAGACCTGGAGCCGCTTCAGCCTCAACGAGGAGAGCGACAGCAAGGTCAACCAGCTCGAACCCGTCGTCAAGGTCGGTGCCCGCGGCACCACTATCTCGCGCCTCGCCCCCACGGGCAAGGCCCTCTTCGACGGCCAGCAGGTCGAGGTCCACGCCGTCAACAAGTTCATCGACCCCGACCACCCCATCGAGGTCGTAGCCATCGAAGGCTACCGCATCGACGTCGTCGAAATCTCCGACGACCGCTTCGAGAAGTAAACGTAAAACACAAAACGTAAAACATAAAACGTAAAACGTAAAACAAAAAAATAATCATGACAACAGTTATCATCATCGTTATCTGCGCCGTCGCGCTGATATTGTTCCTCTACCTCGTGCCCATCGGAATCTGGTTCCAGGCCCTCGTCTCGGGCGTCTACACCTCGCTGGTGCAGCTCATCTTCATGCGCTTCCGCAAGGTCCCGCCCTCGGTCATCGTCGGCAACCTCATCTCAGCCTCCAAGGCCGGCCTTAAGATCAAGCAGAACGACCTCGAGGCCCACTACCTCGCCGGTGGCCACGTCGGCTCCGTCGTCAACGCACTCATCTCTGCCGACAAAGCCAACATGAACCTCGACTTCAAGACCGCCACCGCCATCGACCTCGCCGGCCGCGACGTCCTCAAGGCCGTCCAGACCTCCGTCAACCCCAAGGTCATCGACACGCCCCCCGTGGCCGCTGTAGCCAAAGACGGCATCCAGCTCATCGCCAAAGCCCGTGTCACCGTCCGCACCAACATCAAGCAGCTCGTTGGCGGCGCCGGCGAAGAGACCATCCTCGCCCGTGTCGGCGAAGGCATCGTCACCTCCATCGGCTCGGCCACCAGCCACAAGCAGGTCCTCGAAAACCCCGACAGCATCTCCAAACTCGTCCTCACCAAGGGCCTCGACAGCGGCACCGCCTTCGAAATCCTCTCCATCGATATCGCCGACATCGACGTCGGTAAGAACATCGGCGCCCAGCTGCAGATGGACCAGGCCAACGCCGACAAGAACATCGCCCAGGCCAAGGCCGAGGAGCGCCGCGCCATGGCCGTCGCCCAAGAGCAGGAGATGAAGGCCAAGGCCCAGGAAGCCCGCGCCAAGGTCATCCAGGCCGAGGCCGAAGTGCCTCTGGCAATGGCCGAAGCCTTCCGCAACGGCAACCTCGGCATCATGGACTACTACCGCATGAAGAATATCCAGGCCGACACCGACATGCGCGCCAGCATCGCCACCCCTGCCTCCGCTCCCAAACCGGCACCGAAGCAGGACGGTAAATAACAACTAAGCGTTTATGATTACGAGCCCCGTGGGGGCGACGGGATATCGACAGCCGAGTCTCCGTCGCCCCTGCGGGGCTCGGAGTTTTGTGTCGTCTGCCGTCCCGTTGCCGCAGCGGTGTCATCCAACTCCTCACTCCTCACTCCTAACTCCTCACTATCAACGTATACCGCTTCACTCCACCGTCCGTCGGGGTTTTCCACAAGCAGCCATACCTGCAGCTCCTCGCGGGCCATCCTGTCGGGCAGGGCGATGGAGATGCGGCGGTCGCGACGGAAGGCGGGATGCGACATAAAACTGTAGTGCAACCCGGGGGCATACACCACCGCGAACACCTGGTCGTGACTATATCCGCGGCCCTTCTCAAAGCTTATTTCCAACACGTTACCCTCAGCCAAGGTCATCGCCGGCGCCTCCACCGCAGGCACGTCGCCAAGGCTCAGCCGCAGGTTTTTCCAGTCGACCTCGAAGGTGCCTATTGTGCTGGTCTTCAAGTCATACTCCTCCCCCCTCGCTGTGCTCGGGTCCCCCTCCCCTGTCTCAGGGGAGGAGCTGGATAGTACTTGTCGCGACTGAAGCAAACTTGGCTCCTCCCCTAAGCTAGGGGAGGGGGACCGCCGCTCTGCGGTGGTGGAGGAGTATGGCGACATACTGAACGCCTGCTGGTTAACATGCACGAAGAGGTTATAGCTCGTCATGCCCATCTCGCGCGAGGGCTCCCGCATCGTACGCACCAGCGTGTCGCCGAGGTCGGCGGCCAGCCGCACCTCGCGCTTGAACATCTCGCGCTGCGCCACCTGCTCGGGCGTACGGGGGTTGGCCACCACGCC